>Ga0209958_1000304_pt1 | contig 118082 bp, 107 predicted proteins | sample ThiBio_inoc_plan_FD_183942 | JGI IMG/M metagenome (GOLD analysis project Ga0209958, IMG submission 183942) | Wastewater bioreactor microbial communities from Cape Town, South Africa - Thiocy_inoc_plan (SPAdes) | ecosystem: Engineered > Bioremediation > Thiocyanate > Unclassified | place: South...
TCTCATAGGTAAAGGCTCCCTGAACCGTTACAGTTAATGTTGCGTTTTGAGCACATTGTCCTGTTGTTGGGGTAAAGGTATAGGTGCCTGTTGCAGTGTTGCTCACCACAGCCGGTGACCAGGTTCCCGTTACGCCTTCCAGAGAAGTTGTCGGTAATACCGGTGCGGTATCGCCAGGGCATATTGCTGCTACCGATGTAAAGGTAGGCTGGGTAGCCGGGATAACGGTGATGGTCATCGTAGCCGGGCTTCCGCATTGTCCTGTTGTCGGGGTAAAGGTATAGGTTCCCGTTGCGGTGCCGCTCACCACAGCCGGTGACCAGGTTCCCGTTACACCTTCCAGAGAAGTTGTCGGTAATACCGGTACTGTAGCGTTGGTACAGAACGGTGCGATCTGGGCAAACGTTGGCTGAACACCCGGGTTAACCGTGATGGTTAACGAACCGTTTGCGGCACAGTTACCGGAAGCCGGTGTAAACATATAGGTTGTTGTAGTTGTATTATCCACTACTGCCGGATTCCAGGTTCCCGGAATTCCTTCCTGTGAAGTTGCCGGTAATGCCGGTGCAGGATCATTCGGACAGATTGCCGGAATTGCTGCAAACGTAGGGACAACCGGTTGATTAACCACAACTGTCATTTGCGTTGTCGCGGCACATTGTCCCGCATCAGGAGTAAACGTATAGGTTCCTGTAGCAACATTACTCACCAATGGCGGCGACCAGGTTCCGGTTATACCTTCTAAAGAAGTGCCCGGTAAAATTGGCGGACCAGTGGTTATATTCGCACAAAATGGCGGAATCTGCGTAAACGTCGGTGTTGTTCCGGTATTCACCGTAACCGTTAGTGTAGCCGTAGTGGCACACTGACCTGCATTTGGCGTGAAAGTATAGGTTGCCGTTGCCATATTATCCACTACTGCCGGATTCCAGGTTCCGGTAATCCCTTCTATCGAAGTCAATGGTAAAACCGGTGCCGTAGCGCCCGGACAGATTGGTGTCACGGCTGTAAACGTTGGCTGTATATTTCCATTATCGTCAAAAACAATTTCCAATGTACTGATACAGTACAGTGTTGTCCAGTCATATTTGTATGTTCCGCCAACGGTAAAACCGGAAATAGTCGTATTGTTTAAGTTCGGATTAGCAATTACAGTAGTCGCCGGGTTACTGCTGTGGGCAGACCACGTTCCTACTCCAGCAGCCGAAACGTTTGCTAAGTTATTGGTACAGCTTAAATTCAGCGGATTAGGCGAAATAATACCATTATTGGCGGTAAAATTAATATTATCCAAAAAGTTCCCCACACTCGGATTTCCACCCGAGCTCGAAATGGATTGGAAAATAAATCGGGTAACGGTTTGTCCAACCGGAACAGTATAATTTCCGGTATAATAACCCCATGCCGTTTTATCTGTCGACACGCTGGTTACCAAAGTATAAGGTCCGCCCGGAGGTCCTGCATACAATCCGCAGGAATCCACACCCATTCTTCCTCTATGGGCAAAACCATAGGTAAACTGTGTGGTCACTGGTGTCAGGTAATCCTGGTAAACTCCGGAAACTTCATTGGCATTCAGCTCAATAAACTGTGTTCCGGAATAGGCCGGTACACTTTCATAATTCGGTGTATTCCAGAATTCCATGATCTGATCCGATGCCGTTGTTCTCCATCCCAATACCGTATTGTGGTTAATCATCTGCGGATAGATTGAAGTCGAAACGATATCCGGTAATTCAAAATCGGCATTTACTGTATTGATCAAACAATCGGAACTGTTATTATTTGCCGGCGGCGTTGGTGTTTTCACACAAATGTCAAAATTAACATTCTGAGTCGCACTGTTTGAATTGATCGTCGCTCTGATTTTATAAACCGTATTCGGCTGTAAGCCTGTTGCAGTTATCGAGTTATTGAAACTACAATACAACTGGGTCAGGTTACCGCACACATCCCCTTGATACATCGTTAGAACAATCGGAAGCGGGCTGCCGGTAAAGTTTAACAATTCTATCAGATGGGTACTGTTTGTTGCTGTAAATTGAAACCAGATGTCACCGCCATTGGCCGTTCCGCAGGCACCTGCTTCAGGAGAAGCGGTAGAACCAAAGAACGAAACAGCAGTTATTTGTGTACATTCATTGGTTAAATTAACCGGTAAGGTATAGGCTGTACTACAATTGTCATTCCCAATCGCTGTTGTAAAAGTAACCGGTAAAGACCATAAACTGACATCGGTAGCACTACAAAGGGCTCTCACATAAAAATCATAGGACGTGAAAGGCTGCAGTCCGCCAAAAGTATACGGCGGCGGTGTATTTACAATAGCTGTAATTGCTGTGGACGGCAGTGGCGTTGTGTTAGGCGATGGTGTACCCACCGGAACAGCCACAACTTCCCAACTGGTTGCCGTTCCCATTTCCAGCCATGTTAACTGAACCGAATTGCTCGTAGGGTTCGAAGCCGCTAAGTTCTTTGGCTTCGGACATGTTGGCGGCGGTCCGCAGGTAACGGTAGCATCCCATCCCGGACGCACACCGCTTCCATCGGAAGTGAACACAAAAGTGATACAGCCTCCCGGAGCAGCAGATTCAAAAGGTCCCGGTAAATTGGCGCCGGTCAGGTTGCCGTTAAAGGTTCCCAACAGTGTGCCTGCCGTTCCGGTTCCTTCATATACTCTTAAGTAATCATAGCCGGCTTCCGTATTGAAAGTATTGAATTCAATCGTAACAATATCGGTAGCATTTACAGGACAAATAGTCGTTGTAACGTTGGCGCTATTGGCATAATCTCCGGTTGCGCCTCCGGTATCATAGAAATGATCGCCTCCGCAATAATCCGGTAATGTTTTGCTGTTTCTCGGTCCTGTCCAGGTACTCTTATCGGTAGTACTGCAAAGGGCTCGCACATAGAAATCATAATTGGTATCCGAATCCAGCCCGTTTAACACATAAGGCGGTGGTGACGTCACGATGGCCGTGATGGCCGTTGACGGAACCGGGTTCGAATTGGGCGATGGTGTTCCTGCCGGTACAGCCATCACTTCCCAGCTGGTTGCCGTTCCGGTTTCTGTCCAGGTTAACTGAACGGAACTGCTTGTCGGATTGGTTGTATTGAATGCTGTCGGCTTCGGACAAGTTGGCGGCGGCCCGCAGGTAACGGTAGCATCCCAACCCGGACGAACACCGCTTCCATCGGAAGTAAATACAAAGGTTAAACAGCTTCCCGGTGCAGACTCAAATGGTCCCGGTAAATTCGCTCCGGTTAAGTTTCCGGTGTAAGTTCCTAATAAGGTTCCGGCTGTTCCCGTTCCGTCATATACTCTTACAAAATCATAATTTGCTTCTGTATCAAAGCTGTTGAATTCTACCGTTACAATCTGACCGGCAGCAGCAGGGCAAATGGTAGTTGTAACGTTAGCGCTATTGCCATAATCTCCTGATGCCCCTCCCGGATCATAGAAATGATCGCCGCCACAATAGTTAGGCAGGGTTCTGATAGTCGCTGCTCCAGTCCAGTAACTGGAATCGGTAGGGCTGCAAACGGCTCTTACGTAAATATCAAAAGCGGTATCTGATGTTAATGTCAATATTGTTGATGGTGTTGTCGTTACCGATACGATACCTGTTGTTGGCGGTATTGTATTCGGCGAAGGTGATCCTGCCGGTAAGGCAATCACTTCCCATGCCGTAGCCGTTCCCGCTTCTGTCCAGGATACCTGAACGGAATTCATGGTAATATTACTGGTCGTCAGCGCCGTTGGCTGCGGACATGTTGGCGGAGTACAATCCGTTGGTCCGATATATAACAAACTGTCCTGAGAACCGGTTCCCGGTGGTTTGGTGTAAAGGGTAACGCCAAAAGGTGTTACTACCGTAAGGCCTACTTCTGCCGGGTAGCTTCCTCCGGCATTCCAGTATACTTCAAACGGAATTCCCGAACATAACGCTATCTGCGCCGTTACCGGGTTTGTTCCGTCGGCAGCTGCCGGTCCTGTTAGCGTTCCGATAACTACTCCGTTTTGTTTGATGCTGATCGTATTGCCGTTCCAGCCGTCACCATAGGTATCTCTCATGATGAAATTGAAGTTACAGGCATTGTTACAAAGCGGTGTCTGGAATGGTTTTGGCCCGGACCATTGGCTGAACGATCCGTCCGGACATTTTGCTCTTACATAATATTCATAGGCTGTTCCGGCAGTTAAAGCGGCTCCGGCCAATGTGGTAGTGGCTGTATAAGGCATGGCTGTAACCGTTGTTCCGGCTCCGGCTGGTACTCCGGCTCCCGGAAGCTGTACCGCCACCTGCCATTCTGTTGCTCCGGAAGGATTCCCCCAGCTTAGATCGGCAGAAGTCATGTTTAAGGCTCCTACGGCTAAAGCTGTTGGCGGCAAACAGTTAATTTGCTGAATCACCAAAGTGTAGCCTGTAGATACCGGTGTAGCATTGGTTGAAATCACAAAATAATAGGTCGTTCCGGCAGTTACCGGAAAGTTTGTGATATTCCGGATATTGGAATTTGAGTTTCCTACACCCGCCAAACAGCTGGTTCCTATATTGGCACAATTGTTATAAACAAAAATACCGGAATAGGTTGCTGTAGGGGTCATGGAAATATCGATTATCCCGGTAGTTGTGGCCGTATAGGCATATACGACATCGTTACCGGTCAGGTAGTTTGTTGTGGTACCACAGCCGGTTGTTCCCTGGCTGCTGGTGATGTTGTTCCCGTAGTTCGCTGTGTTATCCGTTGTGGAATACGGCAGTCCGCCAATAACAATCGGGGCGGCACAGGTTTGTCCTAAAGATACGGTCGTAAAGTAAAAAGGTCCAGCCCAATCACTGTACACATCGGTTGTACCTCCTGTACATTTGGAACGAACGCGGTACTGGTAAACCGTACCCGGCGTTAAATTTTGTGCTGTATAAGGATTTGTCGTTATTGCTGTTCCCACTCCTGTTAATGGAGAGGCAGAAGGTACTACTTCAATTTCCCAATTGGCAGAACCGCTTGGATTGGTCCATGATAAAGAAGCTGTTGTGGTGGTTATGGTATTTGCAACACCATTTGTAGGATCCAGACATCGCTGTACTAAATTAATATCGTCAATAACAAAACGGTCACCGCCCACAGCTACTGTAGGCTGGGTATAAACCCTTACAAAAGCGATATAGACACTTTGGTTGGCAAGATTGAGCCCGGCAAGGTTAATTACCTGTTCAGCATAGGTTCCTGCTGCAGAAGAAATTTGTGATTCGGTTAAATCGGCAGCCATTATGGTATAGCTGCTCATGTTACTCTGATCGTTGCCGGTTGAGATACGAACCTGTAATTTAGATCCCTGATCTCCGGCACGGCCTTGTTGTGCAAAAAAGCGTAATTGTCCGTTTGCGGGAATGGTAACCGGGGGAGTGATTAACCAGTCTTCTTCGGTATTTCCGATTCCAATGTTTACCCGTTCAACGGAATAGGCATATTGCCCGGTGTGTGGCGGTGAAGTCGCCGAGTTAGGCCCACTTCGAAGCCATAAATTGGTGTTTGATGGACCCATTCCTACACCATTATCAAGGATCAGCCAGCCCGTTGGCAAGGCAGAAGCTCCCTCAAAACCTTCAGGAAAAGTCTGGGAAAAGCCCACAAAACTCAATAATGACATAAAAATTAAAAGCGTAATTTTTTTCATAAGCATTTGTGTTATATAGTTTTAGTAGTTTTTAAATATAATGCCTATTTAACAAATAAATAACTTATATTTCTAAAATAAACAAAAAAACCGTTTTTTGTTACAATATTTTAACACATCTGATTCGGCAGGAATTGCTTATTTTTGCAATTCAAAAGAATAAAATGCTAGAAAAAGAAGTAATCAATTTTGAAAAGACTGTAATAGTAGGAATCATTACTAAGGAGCAGTCGGAAGAGAAACTTAGTGAGTATCTCGACGAGCTGGAATTCCTTACTTTTACTGCCGGCGGGGAGGTCATTAAACGCTTTTCCCAAAAGATGGAAAAACCAAATCCTAAAACATTTGTAGGAACCGGTAAAATGGAGGAGATCAATTATTATATAAAAGATAATGATGTTAAGACGGTTATTTTTGATGACGAGTTAACTCCCGCTCAGCAAAAAAATATTACAAGGGTGCTGGATTGTAAAGTACTGGACAGAACGAATCTTATCCTGGACATCTTTGCACAAAGAGCAGAGACTTCCTATGCCCGTACACAGGTTGAACTGGCACAATGCCAATATTTGCTGCCAAGGCTTTCCGGTATGTGGACCCACCTGGAGCGCCAGCGGGGTGGTATTGGTATGCGTGGTCCCGGAGAAACGGAGATCGAAACCGACCGTCGAATTGTAAGGGACAGGATTGCTTTGCTAAAAGAAAAAATCCGCACGATCGACAGACAGATGTCGGTACAGCGCAGTAACCGCGGAGCGATGGTTCGTGTGGCTTTAGTGGGATATACCAATGTTGGAAAGTCGACCTTAATGAATGCGATTGGAAAAAGTGACGTTTTTGTTGAAAACAAATTGTTTGCAACACTGGACACTACCGTTCGGAAAGTGGTTATTAAAAATCTTCCGTTCCTGTTATCGGATACGGTAGGTTTTATCCGCAAGCTTCCGACACAATTGGTAGAATCCTTTAAAAGTACCCTGGATGAAGTTCGCGAAGCCGATTTATTATTGCATGTGGTTGATATCTCACATCCTGATTTTGAAGATCATATCGCCTCGGTAAACCAGATTTTACAGGACATCAAGAGTGCCGACAAGCCAACCATCATGGTGTTCAATAAGATTGATGCCTACAAGCATTTAACGATAGCCAACGATGATCTGATCACGGAACGTACCAGCAAGCACTATACCCTTGAAGACTGGAAAAACACCTGGATGTCTAAAGTGGGAGAAGATAATGCGCTGTTTATTTCGGCAACGAACAAAGAGAATTTCGAGGAATTCCGGGAAAAAGTATATGAAGCGGTAAGAACCATTCACATTACCCGTTTCCCGTATAACAATTTCTTATATCCCGATTATAAGGATGCTGTTGAAAAAGAAGACAATGAAGCATAAAAAAAAGCCCGATTTGATTGGGCTTTTTTTATTTCTATAATGGTTATCAGAAACCGTAATTAATACCCACTCCCAAAACCTGACGGATCTGGAATCCTTTGAAGGCATTGTCATCGTAGATGGTCTGGAACGCTAAATTCGTTGACAGGTATTTATTGATTTTCATCACGATGTTTAACTGGTAATCCAAATCGATATTTTGCGGATCTTCCAGATAGTTCGAATACAAACTCAGGATGTTTTCAAACGAAACGTTTTCCATTAAACTGAATTTATAGTACCCGGAAGCATAAAAACCAAGTTCATAACGTAAACTTTTCCCCTGATCCACACCAAAATAGGCATTGTTGGGAAGGGTAAAATCTTTGTCTACTATGGTCACTTTAGAAGTAGCCGGCGCCAGATTCACTTTAAGGTTATCGCTTTTCTTCCACAGCATACCCGGACCAAAAGTCAGATATCCCGGAGACAGGAAGTTCGTATATTCCGAACGCGTTTCTGCACCATCAGTATCCGTGCCGTAAACATACCCTTTTGTCATCTGGGTTTTAAAGTTTAAAAAAGCAGAATAGTACCAATATCCTGAGGCTTTTTTTCCAAGCAGGGAGTTAAACTCGAAACGGTCATCCGTTTTTTTCTCAAAAGCGGAGTTCTTTGTTTTTACAAGTCCGTAGGCTGCGATAATCTTGTTATCCCAGGACCACGGTCCTTTTTTGTAGTTAAAATCGTAATTTATACCCAGATTACCTGCGATATTATTCTCACCTCCGGCAACCCAGTTATTAAAAGCAGATTGATTAAAAAGAAACGAAACATTTCCTTTTTTCGTCCAGTGTTTGGTCGTATCCTGAACGGTTTCCTGTGCTTGTACGGCAATCGTACCGATGAAACAAAGCAGTGAAAAAGCAATTTTTCTCATAGATAAGGTTTTTCTGTTCACACAAAGTAACAAAAAAACACAAAAAAATCACAAAATTACGACGTAAAAACCGACAAAAGTCTATTTCCTCTTGTAAATCGGTACGGCAGAACAGGCTTCGCCAAACATAATGCTTTTGGCAACAGGCATTAATTTTTCTGTCGCCAGTACATATACTTCCTGCGGAACCGGTTTTTTAGAGCAGCCTTTAATAATAACAGGCTTACCTTCATAGGCCGAATAATCCAGCCGGTTTAAAATATCCTGAAATAAAGAGGTTTCCATCTGCGAAAGGGAACCGAGGTAGACTTTCTCGGAAAACGGCTTTAAATAAGATGTAATGAGCATATAGGCCCATGCCGGGACTATCGCATCCGTTGAGCAGGACAAAGCCACATAGCCGCCTTTATAAACAGACCAGTCGAAATTTTTTAATTGCTCCCGAAAGTCTTTTTCGCGCAGGACAAATCCTTCAAACAGCCATTGGGCAATATCAATCGCAAACCGCTGTCCTTCCGGATAATAATCCTCCAGGTCAAAAACCTCCAGAGCGCTATTGGCAACCCTATTTACAATTTCTTCCATTTTTTTATTGCCCGTTGATTACAGCATTCCCAATTCCAGTTTGGCCTCTTCGCTCATTAAATCCTTACTCCAGGGCGGATCGAACGTGATTTCCACCTCACAGGATTTAACAGCATTAATGGATTTGATCTTCTCTTCCACTTCCATAGGCAGCGTTTCTGCTACCGGACAGTTAGGAGATGTTAAAGTCATCAGGATTTTTACGTCGTTATCTTCGTTGATCATCACGTCATAAATCAGACCCAATTCGTAAATATCCACAGGGATTTCCGGATCATAAATACCTTTCAGTACTTTTACAACATCCTCTCCCAAATTGATTGTATCGTTAAACTCTTCCATATTCTTTAGTTTTTGGCCTGAAACGCCAAAGCATACATTTTTATTTGTTTAATCATTGACACCAATCCGTTGGCACGGGTTGGCGACAAGTGTTCCTTTAATCCGATTTCGTCAATGAAATCCGTATTCGCTTCCAGTATTGCCTGCGGCGACTGATTGGAAAACGTGCGGATCAATATGGCAATAATTCCTTTGGTCAATATGGCATCGCTATCGGCCGTAAAAACAATATTACCGTTTTGTTCTTCTCCGTGAAGCCATACTTTCGACTGGCATCCTTTGATTATATTTTCTTCTTTTTTATATTCTTCATCAATCAGCGGCAAGCTTTTCCCCAATTCGATAATGTATTCGTATCGCTGCATCCAGTCGTCAAACATGGAAAACTCATCGACTATTTCTTCCTGAATATCTTTTATGGTCATTGTTTTATTTTTTTTCAGTCAGTTCGTTTAGTTTGTTTACAATTTTTGCAATGGCTGCCGGCGGAAATCCATGGTCAAAAGTATCGGAAGCATAGGTTCCGTCTTTTGTAATTACTTTAAAGTTTGCCATAGCCGCTCCGTCATAAAATCTTTTTTCGGTAGGTGCTTTCAGATTCGGGATTCCGGCTAAATCCAGGTTTTTAAAATACCCCAGGATTTCATTCCAGTCTTTATCGGAAACCGCAATAGTTTTCGGCACAGCCGAGTCACCTCTTCCCTTTACAACTTTTAAGGCTTTATTGTCCAGAACAATTTTAGTATAAAGTCCTCTTGAAGAGGCTTCATATTCAAAAACGGGTGATTCCTTTTCCTGTTTCATGGTTGCTGTTGTTGTATTACCGGAATCGTCAGTTGTTTTTTGCTGGGCAGAGTTGCAGCTTGTACAGCTAACAACAACTGCTACTAAAAGCGTTAATAGTTTCATCTTTTTTGTTTTTTAGGATAACATTTGCTGTGCTTTTTTAACCGCTTCTACAAATATATCAATTTCTTCCTTGGTATTATAAAAAGCAAAAGAGGCTCTTACCGTTCCCGGAATATCGAAAAAGTTCATAATGGGCTGTGCACAATGATGTCCGGTTCTCACCGCTATACCTAATTTGTCAACAATCGTACCAATATCGTACGGGTGAATGCCTTCAATATTAAACGAAATTACCGATGCCTTTTTAGCTCCGGTTCCATATATTTTCAGTCCTTCGATTTCCAATAGTCGTTGTGTTCCGTAAGCCAGCAATTCCTGTTCGTGCGCTTCAATAGCGTCAAACCCGATGGAATTAAGATAGTCAATGGCTTTACCCAGCACTATTCCTCCGGCGATATTGGGCGTTCCCGCTTCAAATTTATGCGGCAGTTCGGCGTATGTGGTTTTTTCGAAAGTCACTTCTTTAATCATTTCCCCACCACCCTGATACGGCGGTAACCGGTTCAGCCAGCTTTCTTTACCATATAAAATCCCGATACCGGTTGGCCCGCAAACCTTGTGTCCTGAAAACACATAAAAATCACAGTCCAGTTCCTGAACATCCGGACGTAAGTGCGGCGTTGCCTGCGCTCCGTCAATTAAAACGGTAGCACCAACTTTATGCCCTTTTTCAATAATCTCCGCAATCGGGTTAAGGGTTCCCAATGCGTTGGAAATATGGTTAACGGTTATCACCTTTGTTTTTTCATTCAGCAAACGGTCAAATTCAGACATGATCAATTCTCCGTTTTCATTCATCGGGATGACAACCAGCCGGGCACCGGTGCGTTCGCATAGCATCTGCCACGGCACTATGTTGCTGTGGTGTTCTATGGCCGAAACCATTACCTCATCGCCCGGTTTCAAAATAGCGGCAAAACCGTTTGCAACCAGATTGATGCCATGTGTGGTACCGGAAGTGAAAATGATTTCATAGTTGTGCTTCGCATTCAGGTGGCTTTGTATCGTGTTACGGGATACTTCATAGGCATCTGTAGCCAACTGGCTCAACGTGTGAACACCTCTGTGAATATTGGCATTAATTTCTTCATAATACTTTGTAATCGCATCAATAACCACTTTCGGTTTCTGAGCGGTTGCTCCGTTATCAAAATATACTAATGGTTTGCCGTTAACTGTTTGTGAAAGTATTGGAAAATCGGCTCTTACAGCCTGAATGTCTATCTTTTTCATCTGATTTTGTCTTGTTTTTTTAAGGTCAGACGGAACTTCAAAGCAGGTTATTAGTTCCTGCAAATCCGTTTCATTTTATTTTTATGCAAATTTACGGGATGTTTATTTAAAACAAGAATAAATTAAGACAGATTTAAGGCTATTTGTCTTTTGCCGGAATGCCAATAAAAAACCCCGACGGTAATCGGGGCTTTCGTTATTTAGGGTTTTCTTTTTTTCTCCGGATGCAGCCAGTAATACAACGGCGGAATGACGATTGGTGTAAACAGTAGTGTACTCAATAATCCGCCAATAATTACCGTTGCCAGCGGTCGTTGAACATCGGAACCAATTCCCGAAGAAATTGCTGCCGGTATTAATCCCAGAACGGCCAGTATGATAATCGACATGATGGCCCGCAGCTGTTCTTTGGCTGTTCGCTGTACCTTGTCTTTGAAATCTTCTTCATCCGGGATCAGGCTTGCCCGGTTCATCGCCGAAACCAGCAATACTCCTGCCATTACTGAGATTCCGAAGATCGAAACGAAACCAACTCCGGCCGATACGTTGAAATAATAACCCCGAAGCAGTAAGGCTACGATTCCGCCGCCCAGTGCAAACAGTATGCAGGTCATTGTTAACAAGGTATCTTTGAAATTTTTATACAGGAAGAACAACAGTATAAATACCAGTCCGATGGTTAACGGAATAGTCATTAACAATTGTTTACCGGCTCTTTCCAGGTTTTCATACTGACCTCCGTATATGATTTCATAGCCTTTTGGTGTTGGAATGGATTTTTTAATTTTTGCCTGTAATTCATTTACAAATCCTACCTGATCACGGCCTACAATATTGGTTCTCACGGTAATCATACGTTTGCCGTTATAGTGGTAAATGTTGGTCTGTCCCTGAATAAAGCTCACATCTGCCAGTTGTTCGATAGGAATAAGCGAACCGCTGGTAGAGGTTACCAGTAAGTTTTTGATTTCATCAATATTGGCACGATACTGCGGCAGGTAACGCACGATAACATCATAACGTTTCACTCCGTCGTATAGCGTGGTAACCGCTTTTCCACCAATCGCGGCTTCAATAATATCCTGAATATCGGATACATTGATCCCGAATCGTGCCGTTTTTTCCCGGTCAATGGTAATCGACAGCTGATCCTGTGGTCCTTCCTGTTCGATATTAACGGAAGCACTTCCTTTCATGTTGTTCACAATCGAAACGATACTGTCGGCTTTGGCCCGCATCAGTTTTAAATCGTCCCCGACGATACTCACTGCAAGATCGGCAGCACTACCCGTTACAATTTCCATTACCTGGTCAATAATTGGCTGACCGGATGAGAACCGCACGCTTGGCAGCTGGTGTTCCAGATCGGCGCTGATGCGTTTTACCAGGTCTTTCTTCGTAATGGTATCGCTCCACAGTTTGTAATCTTTCAGTCCTATCAGTATCTCGTTTCGGTTCGCCGGGAAAGGATCCGTTCCGTCATCATTTCTTCCTGCCTGCGTAATAACGTATGATATCTGCGGATACTTGGCTATGATTTTCCTGATCTTAGGGGAATATGTTGCATTTTCCTGGATTGAAATGCCCGATGCAAAGTTTCCTCTGAAGAAAATGGAACCTTCATCCAATGCCGGTAAAAATTCCGATCCCAGTTTCGCTCCGAAAGCAATTAAAACCAGCACGAAAAACATTCCGATATAAACGGTTCTTTTGTATTTTCTCAGGGTAACCGACAAAAAGTTATTGTATTTTTTATCTAAAAAGTCCAGGACAACGTTTTTGTGTTCTTTAATTTCCGCATCAACATTGGATACCACTTTGTTGTACACAAAGGAGATCAATACCGGGATTAACGTTAAGGCTGCCAGCATGGAACCGATTACCGCGAAAGATAATGTAAGCGCCATTGGTGAAAACAGTTTTCCTTCCACACGGGTCATTAACAATATCGGCATATAAGCCAGGATGATAATGGCCACGGAAAAGAAAATCTCACGTCCTACTTCCTGGGCAGACAACATGGTTATTGCTACAATTCCTTCTTTCCGTTCTTCCACACTGGCCTTGCGGTACCTCCTGATCAGGTGTTCCGCCATTACAACGGCTCCGTCCACGATGATACCAAAATCGATCGCACCAAGGGATAATAAGTTGGCCGGAATTCCGGTTAACCGCATGATGATAAACGCAAACAACAGTGAAAACGGAATTGTTAAGGCTACTACCAACGCACTTCTGAAACTTCCTAAAAAGAAAATTAAAACCAGGATTACGATACTAACCCCTTCAAACAAGGTTTTTCCAACGGTTTCCAAAGAGTGGTTAATCAGGAAGCTTCTGTCGTATAGCGTTCTGATCGTTACCCCTTCCGGAAGGCCGTGATCCTGCAAATCGGTAATACGCTGTTTTAGTTTCTGTAAGGCTTCACTCGGGTTTTCGTATCTTCTTAACAATACGATTCCTTCCACGCCATTGCTTACATCTACTTTTTCGGCATTGATGGTATATCCTAAAACCCCGCTTGGAGATGGTGGTGCAATTTCCACATCGCCCACATCACGGATAAATACCGGTAAGCCGTTCGCCGTTTTAATTACGATATTTTCAATGTCTTTTTCCGTTTTGATGGCTCCTAATCCCCTAACGGCAAAAGCCTGTCCGCCACGTTCTATCGTGTTACCGCCCGAGTTGATGTTGTTGGCCACAATTTTGCTTTCCACATCGGCAATGCTCAGGTTGTATTTTCGAAGTTTATCCGGCGACAATTGAATGTGAAATTGTTTCAGCGGTCCGCCAAAGGTGGTAATATCCGCCACACCGTCTGTTTGCAGTAAATACGGTTTGATCACCCAATCCTGCAAGTCGCGTATTTCCGTTGGCGTATAGCTTGGCGGTGCTTCCACCACATATCTTAAAATTTCACCTACGGCAGTCGATAACGGTGCCAGTTCCACATCTACCCCTTCCGGTAATTCTGCGGTTGCCAGTCGTTCCATAACCTGCTGTCTGGCAAAATAATCATCCGTTCCGTCTTTAAACGTAAGCTGAACGATTCCCAAACCAAAAATGGTCCGGCTTCTTCTGTCCAGTACATTCGGTGTATTCTGAAGCGCTCTTTCAATCGCTACTGTAACCTGTTGCTCTACTTCTTCTGCCGCTCTTCCCTTATACTGCGCCACAACAATTACGTTCGTATCGGCAATATCCGGATAGGCTTCTATTTTTAGTTGTGTGAAACACAGGTAACCTATAAGCATTAATGCGATGCTTATACCCACTACGATCCATCGGTTTCGCAGTGAGAATAAAAGTAAGTTCTTAATCATTTTTTACCATTGTTCCACAGCCTGTGTTATAATAAAACCGCCGCTGTATTGATTTCTTAATTCTGTTAACGCATTTTTCACTTTTTCTTCTTCATCGATAAAAGTAATTACCAGCGGCGTTTCATCAAATGAAAACCCGCTGTTGGGACGCTTCAGTTTCTGGTGTTTACCAAATCCCATAATGCCCACAAAAGCTGTTGCGCCGGCAATATTTCTTTCCAATAAGAACAGCAAAATGAATTCGTATAAAGGTTTGATTCCTTTCAATTCATCTTTATCAATAAAAATCTGAGCCTGTATCATACTTTTTAAAATTAATATCCAAAAGACAATCCTTTTAACTGCATTATTCCCTGGGTAACGACTTTCTCTCCTTTGTTTATTCCGCTAAACACCACTACTCTGTCGCCAATTTGCTGCCCTACTTCTACTTTTCTTCTCTCAAACTGTGCATCGTCTTTTTGAATGAAAACATAGTTCATTCCCTGAACGGTAACGATCGCCATTTTAGGAACGCTCATCGTGTTGTCACTTTCCAGTCCGAAAGCAACGTTGGCATACATTCCAACTTTTAATTTATTGTTGGTATTGTCCAGTCCGATTCTGAGTTTTACCATACGGGTTGTAAAATCCACACGGTCGGCAATCGCTTCTATTTTCCCGGTAAATTTATCATTCGGGTATGCGGTAAACTGTATTCTGCAGATGTCGCCCACTTTCAGTTTGCTGATCTGGTTTTCCGGAATATCACTCACCAGATAAGCCGTTCCTTTTTTCGCTCTGCGCAATAAGTCCGGATCAAATCCCGCCGATTTCAGCATTGCTTCATGCTCGATTATCGCCGCTTTTTCATTGGAAAGATTCGTCATTTCCATCGATAGCGCTGTTTGGGTATTCAGCAATTCCTGTCCGGTCATCGCGCCGTGAAGGTTCAGGTCTTTTGCTCTGGCCAGCTCGATCTGTCTTTGTTTGATATTGACATTGCTGATCTGTTTAATATTGATCTGGTGCTGGATTAACTGTGTATAGTTCGATGCCAGTTCCGGGTTTTCAAATAAAACAATGTTATTCGAACTTCCGGAGTCGGATCCTAAAACGGTAGCTCCTACCAATCCTACCGAAACCAGGTCGCCGGTAATGGAACCATCGGCTATTGTTTCGGTTTTAAACAGTTTAAAGATGGCTTTATCCTTAAACGTTATACGGGTACCATTGTCTTCGACTTTTGGAGGTTGTGGCGCTTCTTCTTTCTTGGTTTCTTTGGAATTGCAAGAAAATAAGAGCATCATGATTACGAGTGAGAAAACGCTTTTCATTTATTGTGCTATTTGATGTATTAAACCTGTTGTATATAGTAATTTGATGTAACTTTCTTTATGCTGGTATATCGCTTCATAATAGTTTTCCTGCGTGTCATACCAGGTTCGCTGTGCTTCCAGAAAGTCAATCAGGGTGGTTCCGCCTCTCATGTAGGCATATTTCACATTGTCTAAAATGTGATAGGATTGTTCCCGCATTTTTTTCAGATTGGCCGCATTCTGTTCAAATTGTTTGTAGCTGGTATAAGCATTGCTGATCTCCGTTTTGATCTTTTCTTTGGACGTGATCAGCTCCTGCTCTGCTTTATCTCTGGTTACCTGCGATTTTTTAATTTCTCCCTGGTTTCTGTCGAAAAAAGGCAGATCGATAGTTGCGTATATCCCGACATACGGAACGTTGTTCTGCGGGTTGTAAACAGCGCCCAGTTCCGGCTGCGGATAGGCTAAGCTTTTTTGAAGGGAAACATTGCTTTTCATGACTTCAATATTGCTTTTAAGCACATTGATATCGCTTCTGTTTTCGATAGCATTGTTGAGCAGTTCTTCCTGGTTTGCCAGAGCGCCCAGCTCCACGGCATCGTCACCGGCAATCGTGATGTCATCCGTAACGCCCAAAATGAATTTGAGGTTGTTGAGCTTGTTCTGGTAATCCTGTTTTGCCGTTTGTGCCAGCACGTTGTATTGACTGGCTACCAGTTCTGTCCTGCTGTAATCTGTAGTGGTGATCACCTGGTTTTTAAGACGGCTTTTGTTTACGGTAACCAACGTATCCCAGTTGTTTTTTGCCATTAATGCGGTTTGCCATTTTTTCTGCGACAGCCATACATCCAGCCAGTTCATGGCAACTTCCGTTAGTAAGTTTCGCTCAAAATCCTTGTAGTTCGCTTCTGTAACCGCAACACCTTTATTCGCAACATCAATTTTGTTTTTTCTTTGCGAAGGCAGCTGGAACTGTTTGGTTAACTGCCACCATACCTGTCTGTTCTGGGAATTGCTCCATTTGGTATCCGGAGCATAATGTGCCGATTCTGCCAATTGTAACGTCTGGTTATTCAACGACAAATTGGGTCTTAATTTTGCCGTTACAACGTCGGCCTGAGCCACCTGAACATTAAGCTGTTCGGTTTTTAGCTCCCGGTTGTTGGCTTTTGCCGTTTGGAGGGCGGTTTTAATGTCATAAACGGTTTGTGACATTAAAACATCTTTTGCTGTAACCAGTAAAACAAAAGTGAGAAATAGTTTCAATTTCATATAAAACAGTATTGAAAAATTGTATTCAACAACAAATCATAATTCTGCAACAAAATTCTATGTTCACTAAAATAAAAACTAATTTATGTCATTAGATTTTTATTAGATTTTCAATTTCTGTTAATAAAATTAACAATAAAAATCGTAATAAGCTCAAATGAAGCATACTAAAACGCGAATAAAAACGATTTAAAACAAAAAAAGCCTGACAAAACTGCCAGGCTTTTTAATTATTGTAATCACTAATTATAAGTCAAATCCCATGTTTACGCCTAATTTGGTCGCAATAATACGGGCAATCTTATTTTTTAGTTCCGGGATTTTAATACTGGATGTTACTTCGCTTGTAAAGGCATACATTAACAACGCTTTCGCTTCTTTTTTAGGAATTCCGCGCTGCTGCATATAGAACATGGCGCTTTCGTCCAATTGTCCGATCGTACAACCGTGTGAACATTTTACATCATCTGCAAAAATTTCCAATTGCGGCTTGGCATTAATCGTGGCTTTATCACTCAGTAAGATATTGTTGTTCTGCTGGAAAGCATCTGTTTTCTGTGCTTCTCTTTCCACATATATTTTACCGTTGAATACCCCTGTCGAATTATCGCCATAGATTCCTTTGTAATTCTGGTGGCTTTCGCAGTTTGGCTGTGCGTGGTGCACCAGAGTATAGTGGTCCACGTGTTGTTTGTCGCCAATAAGGGTGATTCCTTTTAAAGTACTGTCTATTCTTTCGCCCTGGTGGTAGAAATTCAGGTTGTTTCGGGTGATATTCCCTCCAAAAGAGAAGGTATGTACCGACACGATGCTTTCCTGTTTCTGGGAAATATAGGTATTGTCAATCAGGTTTGCCGTTTGCACGTCATTCTGGATTTTATAGAAATCCACGATGGCGCGTTTGTGGGCAAAGATCTCGGTTACCGAGTTGATCAGAACCGGGTTCTCATTCAGACTCTGATGACGCTCTATGATCTGCACATGGGCGTTTTCTCCAACGATAATCAAATTTCGGGGCTGTACCATCAAAGCGGCTTCATTTCCTGTGGAGAAGTAAATTACTTCAATCGGTTTATCGGCAATCTTGCTTTTCGGGATGTTGATATACGCTCCTTCATAGGCAAAAGCGGTATTCAGGGAAGTCATGCTTTCTTCCTTGTCCGCAACCTGGTTGAAGTAGGTATCGATAATCATTTTATATTTTGGTTTTGTCAATGCCGAAGACATCAGACAAACATCCTGTCCGTCATGTGTTGTAGAAGATAAAAACGAACTGAAGACACCGTCTACAAAAACAATTTTGTAGGTATCCACATCGTTCAGGAAGTATTTTTTTACTTCTTTAAAATCTACAGCACTTTCATTTTTAGGAAATACACTGAAATCATTTTTTAAAACCGCATTCAGTGAGGTATATTTCCATGCTTCCTCTTTTTTAGTCGGGAAGCCTTTATTTTCAAAATTCTTTAATGCTTCTGTACGGGTATCGTGCAGGGTTGCCTGCACATCTACACGCTCTTCAAAAGCCATAAAAGAGGAGATCAGTTTTTCTTTTAAATCCATGTTTGCTACGTTTCAAAAATTGAATATGCTTTCAATCTTTTTTGAAATCTAGTTTTCGTTTTTAATCCAGTCGTATCCTTTTTCTTCCAGTTCCAGAGCCAGCTCTTTCCCTCCGGTTTTAACGATTTTACCATCGTGTAAAACGTGTACAAAATCAGGAACAATATAGTCTAACAATCTTTGGTAGTGCGTGATCACAACTACGGCATTCTCTTCACTTTTTAGTTTGTTAACCCCATTGGCCACAATTCTCAAAGCATCGATATCCAATCCGGAATCGGTTTCGTCAAGAATAGCCAGTTTTGGTTCTAACATTGCCATCTGGAAGATCTCATTACGTTTTTTCTCACCTCCGGAAAATCCTTCGTTTAACGAACGGGATAAAAACTTTCTGTCGATTTCCAACAGCTCCGATTTTTCACGGATCATTTTCAGCATTTCATTAGCCGGCATTTCTTCCAGACCTTTTGCTTTTCTGGTTTCGTTGATCGCCGTTTTCATAAAGTTCGTAACCGAAACTCCCGGAATTTCAATAGGATACTGGAACGACAGGAACACGCCTTTGTGTGCTCTTTCCTCCGGTGCCAGTTCGGTCAGGTCTTCCCCTTCCAAAAGGATTTCCCCTTCGGTCACTTCATAATCCTCACGACCGGCAATAACCGATGATAAGGTACTTTTCCCGGCTCCGTTTGGTCCCATTATCGCATGAACTTCTCCTGCTTTTACTTCAAGATTGATTCCTTTTAATATTTCTTTATCTTCTACGCTAGCGTGTAAATTTTTTATAACTAACATTTTGTTTCCAATGTTTAATTTTTAAATGTAGCAACGTTGTTGACGTTCCTTTATTTCTGATATATGTTTTTGAAGGGTTTTCCGCTGCTTAACCAACCGATCCTTCCAATGATATTTCTAATAATTTCTGAGCTTCCACAGCAAATTCCATCGGAAGTTTGTTTAAAACTTCTTTACTGAATCCGTTTACAATCAATGCAATGGCTTTTTCCGTTGGAATACCTCTCTGGTTGCAGTAAAACACCTGGTCTTCACCAATTTTACTGGTGGTTGCTTCGTGCTCGATTTTTGCCGAACTGTTTTTGGATTCGATATACGGGAATGTATGTGCCCCGCAATTGTTACCCATCAGCAACGAATCACACTGGGAGAAGTTACGGGCATTTTCCGCGCGGGAACTCACCTGAACCAATCCACGGTAGCTGTTTTGGGATCTTCCGGCAGAAATTCCTTTGGAAATAATGGTACTCTTCGTATTGTTTCCTAAGTGAATCATTTTGGTTCCGGTATCTGCCTGCTGGAAGTTATTGGTTACGGCAATAGAGTAAAACTCACCTACCGAATTATCTCCTCTTAAAATACAGGAAGGATATTTCCAGGTAACTGCCGATCCGGTTTCAACCTGTGTCCAGGAGATTTTTGCATTTTTCTCACACAAACCTCTTTTGGTTACAAAGTTGTAAACACCACCTTTTCCTTCTTTGTTTCCGGGGAACCAGTTTTGAACGGTAGAATATTTAATTTCGGCATTGTCTAAAGCAATAAGCTCAACAACAGCGGCATGCAGCTGGTTTTCATCACGGGAAGGTGCTGTACATCCTTCCAGGTAGCTCACATAACTGCCTTCGTCTGCAACAACAAGTGTTCTTTCAAACTGACCTGTTCCTGCCTGGTTGATACGGAAATAAGTAGATAATTCCATCGGGCAGCGAACGCCTTTCGGAATATAACAGAAAGAACCATCCGAGAATACTGCCGAGTTCAATGCGGCATAAAAGTTATCCTTTTGAGGAACAACACTTCCGATATACTGACGAACCAGTTCCGGATGTTCCTGAATGGCTTCCGAAATAGAGCAGAAAATAATGCCTTTTTCGGCCAGTGTCTTTTTAAAGGTAGTGGCTACAGAAACAGAGTCCATTACAATATCGACTGCTACTCCTGCTAATTTTTTTTGCTCATCTATAGAGATTCCCAGTTTTTTAAAGGTTTCCAGTAATTCCGGATCTACCTCATCCAAACTTTCGTATTTGTCTTTTTTCTTTGGGGCAGAATAATAAGAGATTGCCTGAAAATCAGGTTTTTCATAATGAACATTTGCCCATTCCGGTTCAATCATCTGTTCCCAGGCACGAAAAGCTTCCAATCGCCATTCTGTCATCCATTCCGGCTCATTTTTCTTTTTTGAAATGGCCCGGACAATGTCTTCATTCAATCCAACAGGAAACGTTTCCGACTCAATATCGGTATAGAAACCATATTCATACTCTTTGGTTTCCAGTTCTTTTTTTAATTCTTCTTCAGTATACTTACTCATTTCTTTTGTCTTATTGTCGATTGCTCGTACCGTGATTTCAGAATTAAATCACTCTGAAATCATGGTATGGAGCGTAATGACTTACCTTTTTAAAGTGAAAAACTTTCACCACAACCGCAAGTTCTGTTGGCATTTGGATTGTTAAATACAAATCCTTTTCCATTCAGCCCTCCGGAATATTCTAAAGTAGTGCCTACTAAATACAAAAAGCTTTTTTTATCTACGGCAATTTTTATATTGTTGTCTTCAAATACTTTATCGTCATCTCCCAGGCTCTTATCAAACTTTAAGTCATACGATAAGCCTGAACATCCACCGCTTTTTACACCCACACGAACATAATCAGTAGTAGCGTTAAAACCGTCATCTTCCATTAAGTTAACGATTCTTTTTTTTGCTGTCTCAGATACTTTTATCATAACGTTTAAACAGATTATTTCTAAATTGATGCAAAGATATTACAAATATTGCGGTTTGCCATACTACCTAACATTTTTATAACTAATAGCTTGATAGAAAAACGTTATTCTATGATAATTGTCAGCTCTGTAATGATTTCCAACGATTATCTTGCATGATTTTCATTTCGGAAAAACCGTCTTTGCATCATCATTCCGGCAAATACCGTTACTGTAATTCCGGGCAGCATGCATTGTCTTTTTGCATTGCGCATTTATTTTTTTCTATTTTATCTTTAAAAAGTATCTTTACATTCCAATTAAATTTTTTGTAATGAAACTATATCCCATAGAAAGCGGCAACTTTAAACTGGATGGCGGCGCTATGTTTGGCGTGGTTCCCAAGACCATCTGGAACAAAACAAATCCGGCCGACGAGAATAATTTAATCGATATCGCAGCCCGGTGCCTGCTTATTGAAGACGGCAACAGGCTGATTTTGATCGACACCGGAATGGGAAATAAACAATCCGATAAATTCTTTGGTTACTATTCGCTTTGGGGAACACACTCTATCGACAAATCCCTGGCACAATACGGTTTTCACCGTGATGACATTACCGATGTGTTCATGACACACCTGCATTTTGACCATTGCGGCGGCAGCGTAGTCTGGAACAAAGACCGCACCGGCTATGAAGTGGCTTTTAAAAATGCTACCTACTGGACAAACGAAAACCACTGGGAATGGGCAACCCAACCAAATGCCAGAGAGAAAGCCTCATTTTTAAGCGAAAACATCCTGCCAATCCGGGAAAGCGGACAATTAAAATTCATCGATCGTCCGGAAGGCGATTTCCTTGAACAGTCAGAACTGGGATTCGGAATTTTATTTGCAGACGGCCATACCGAAAAACAAATGATCCCGCATATTCAATACCAGGATAAAACACTTGTTTTTTGTGCCGATTTATTAGCAACAGCCGGGCATATCCCGATTCCGTATGTAATGGGATACGACACAAGACCACTGCTGACGCTTGATGAAAAAACAAAATTCATGAACAATGCTGCCGACAAAAATTACTTTTTATTTTTGGAACACGATGCGCACAATCAGATTATAACCGTTGAGCACACCGATAAAGGAGTGCGTCTTAAAGACGTTTTTCAATGTGATGAAATACTAAAGTAGTGTTAATCTCAAAAAAAATTGTAACAAAAACAAATACATTCGACCTATAAAATTAGAAAAACAAAAAGTATATGAAATTAATAAAACCCCTTTATTTATCTGCTGCACTTGCCTTAGCCCTAGCGAGTTGCGGAACTCAGAAAACAGCAGTATATACTCCTTTAACGGCATCAGACAACATGCCTGTAAAAGTTGGAAAACTGGCTGAAAAAGATTTGAAACGCTGGAGCCATCTTGACTTAATCAAAGATACCGTTCCCGGAATGAGTGTTGACAGAGCTTATGCAGAATTATTAAAAGGCAAAAAAAGCAAAAAAGTTATCGTTGGTGTTGTAGACTCCGGTGTCGATATTGACCATGAAGATCTAAAACCGGTTATCTGGACAAATCCGAAAGAGGTTGCCGGAAACGGAATCGATGACGACAAAAACGGTTATATTGATGACATCCACGGCTGGAACTTTTTAGGAAAAGCAGAACATGAAAACATGGAATATATCCGTATCCTTAAAAAAGGAGACGATGGTTCTGAAACCTATAAAAAAGCAAAAGCAGAATACGAAAAAGAATCCAGTGAGGTAATGCAGGCGAAACAACAGCTTGATTTTATCTTAAATGCCAGCAACACTATCAAAAAGCATTTAAAGAAAGATACCTATACGCTTGAAGATATTCAGAAAATCCAGACTTCAGAACCGGCTTTAAGCCAGGCGAAAATGGTAATGTCGCAAGTATTGCCGCAAACCGGTAACGATCTGACCAAAATTGACGAGTTTAAAGATCAGGTTTACAGCCAGGTAAACTACCACATGAATTTACAATTCGACGGCAGAAAATTAGTTGGTGACAATCCAAACGATATTAACGATAAAAAATACGGAGACAACAATGTAATCGGTCCTGTAAAAAGCGGTGCCAAACACGGAACTCACGTTGCGGGTATCATTGCACAAACCAGAGCTAACGGAATGGGCGGCGACGGTGTAGCGAGTAACAATGTTGAAATCCTGGCTGTTCGTGCTGTGCCGGACGGAGACGAATATGATAAAGATATCGCTTTAGGTATCCGTTATGCTGTAGATAACGGTGCGAAAGTAATCAACGGAAGTTTCGGTAAATATTTTGCACAACATCCGGAATGGGTTTATGATGCTATCAAATATGCCGCTTCAAAAGACGTATTGATCGTTGTTGCTGCCGGAAATGAAGGATTGGATCTGAATGCAGACGGCGGTGTGGACCGTTTCCCGAATGACAACATCAAGATGGGGCCGGAAATCGCAGACAACTTTTTAACGGTTGGTGCCTTAAACTATGTTTACGGACCGCAACTGGTAGCCGATTTCTCCAACTACGGAAAATCGGATGTAGATGTTTTTGCTCCGGGTGAAAAGATCTATGCCACTACACCAAACCAAAGTTATGAGTACTTACAGGGAACCTCAATGGCTTCGCCAAATGTTGCCGGAGTAGCTGCTTTAATCCGTTCTTACTATCCAGGCTTAACGGCTGCCCAGGTAAAACAAATTATCATGGACTCCGGAATTGCAGTGAAACAGGAAGTTATTTTAGGTGGTGATCCTGACAACAAGCGTATGTTCAGCGAAATTTCCAAATCAGGAAAAATGGTTAATGCTTACAATGCTTTGATCATGGCTGAAAAAGTAGCTTCAAAAAAATAAGAAAAGAATAAAATGGAAGGGAAAGCCCCTTCCATTTTACTATTACATAAGGCCGCTTCCGGCCTAAATTCAATTACTACAAAAATGAAAAAGTTATTCCTACTTTCTTTACTGAGCATCGGCAGTTTGTTTGCTCAGCACAATCCAAATCCGGGATACTGGCAACAGCACGTTGACTATAAAATGGAGGTAAACATGGATGTGAAAAATTTCCAGTATAAAGGAACGCAAACCCTGGTTTACACAAACAATTCTCCCGATACCTTACGCAAGGTATTTTACCATTTATATTTCAATGCTTTCCAGCCGGGAAGCGAAATGGATGCGCGATTGAAAACCATTTCCGATCCGGATAAAAGAATGGTAAAAAGCTTCAAAACCGGAGATAAAACGGTAAAAGAAAGTAGAATAAGCACGTTAAAACCAAATGAAATCGGTTACCTGAAAATAACGAACTTCAAACAGGATGGTGTTGCGGCAAACAACCGTGTGGTAGGAACTGTACTGGAAGTTGATCTTGCCAAAGCATTATTACCGGGTAAATCCACAACATTTACTTTGGATTTCGACGGACAGGTGCCGTTGCAGATTCGTCGTTCCGGAAGAAATTCAGACGAAGGTGTCGCACTTTCCATGACCCAATGGTATCCGAAAATTGCCGAATTCGATTTCGAAGGATGGCATGCCGATCCGTATATCGGACGTGAATTTCACGGAGTTTGGGGTGATTTCGACGTAAAGATCACACTGGATAAAGATTATGTAATCGGCTCGACCGGTTACCTGCAGAATAAAAATGAAATCGGACACGGTTATGAGGACAAAGGCGTGACCGTTACTTACCCTAAAAAAGCCAAAACATTAACCTGGCATTTTAAAGCGCCAATGGTTCATGACTTTGCCTGGGGCGCCGACAAGGATTTTATCCACGACATCTATCCGGGACCAAACAATGTAGCATTACACTTTTTCTACAAAAACAACCCGAAATACAAAGACAAATGGAAAGAGTTCCAGCCAAAAACAGCTGCTTTAATGGAATTCTTCAACAAATCCGTAGGCCAGTATCCGTACAAACAATACTCGGTGATCCAGGGTGGCGATGGCGGAATGGAATATGCCATGTGTACCTTGATTACCGGCGACAGAAGTCTTCCGAGTTTAATTGGCGTAACCGCTCACGAAATGGCGCATTCCTGGTTCCAGCACGTTTTGGCGACCAATGAAAGCAAACATTTCTGGATGGACGAAGGATTTACTTCCTTTATTTCCGACCTGGCCATGATTAATGTAATGGAGAAAAAATTACAGGAAGACGAAAACCCGTTCCAGTCTGCTTATAATAACTATTTCTATATGGTAAATACCGGCAGGGAACAACCACAGTCTACACATGCCGACCGTTTCGATGAAAACATGGTCTACAGTATCTCGGCTTACAGCAAAGGAGAAGTATTCCTGACACAGTTGGGATATGTGATTGGAATGGACAAAATGATGGAAACTTTAAAACGTTACTATTCCGATTTTAAATTTACACACCCTACGCCTAACGATTTCAAGCGTACTGCCGAAAGAGTTTCCGGTGCATCACTGGACTGGTATTTAAACGACTGGACCAAAACAACCAATACCATTGATTACGGTATCAAAGCCGTAACGGAAGATGGTAAAAACACCAAAGTAACTTTGGAAAGAATCGGAAGAATGCCAATGCCATTGGATATTCTTGTGGTTTACCAGGACGGAACCAAAGAAAGTTTCTATATCCCGAACACCTTAATGCGCTGGAATAAAGAAAACCCGTTCCCGGACATTAACAGAACAATTCTTAACGGATGGGATTGGGCATTTACAACCTACGAATTACCGATCAAAAAAGAGAAATCGGCAATCAAAGCGATTGTTATTGATCCGAGTGATTTAATGGCCGATGTAAAAAAAGAAAACAATGTTTATCCGGCAAAACCATAACCAATACCAAAGCTTCCGCTACGGAAGCCTTAATAACAATAAAAGCGGCCTTAGAGCCGCTTTTATTGTTAATACCCGGAATTGTCCGGACACCGGCTTTTACAAGCGCAAACGCCTTTATTTAGACGTTACAACTTGTTTATCCTGATAGCGTCTGTGCCGACGGACAAAACCGGCCACTTCCGGTTTGTGTTCGCTTTTTTCTTTTACTTTTATACCACCAAAAAGACTAAAACCAAAAAACTATGGACAAAGCTACCCAACAGCGCATTGAAAAACTACACCCTTTTGTCAGGGAGGAAATGACGAAAATCATACAGGAATGTGACAAGCAACTCACCGGCAGGGCAAAAATCAGGATCACACAGGGATTGCGCACGGTAAAAGAACAAAACGATCTATACGCCATCGGGCGAACCGTTCCCGGAAAAAAAGTTACCAATGCCAAAGGCGGCCAGTCCATTCACAATTATGGCTTTGCGGTAGATATTTGTTTAATCATTGACGGCAAAACCGCTTCCTGGGATACGGTAAAAGACTGGGACAACGATACCATTTCCGACTGGTACGAATGTGTCCGCATTTTTGCCAAACACGGTTGGGAATGGGGCGGTAACTGGAAAAAATTCAAAGACCTGCCGCATTTTGATAAACGCGGTTATAATGATTGGAAAAAATTATCAAAATTGAAACAGGATAAAAGCGGATATGTTGTCCTTTAATAATACTTTAGCTACACATAAATCCCCACTATTTGGAGGAAACTTAACAGCGTAAAAGCCATGTCTAAAAAGATAAGAATATTAAGTCTGGACGGAGGAGGAATCCGAGGAATCATCACCTGTGTCATCTTAAAATATATCGAAGAAGAATTACAGAAGCTCGACAGCCCCACAGCCAGGCTGGGTGATTACTTTGACCTTATTGCCGGAAGCAGCACCGGTGGATTGCTGACTTCTATCCTGCTCTTTCCGGATAAAAACAAAAAGGCAAAATTTTCGGTGGAAGCCGCTCTGGATCTGTATGCTAAAAAAGGAGAAAGCATTTTCAATGTTTCCCTCTGGGAACACGCGATCAATCCTTTTGGTTTGTTTAATGAAAAAATCTCGCAGAAAAATCTCGAAAAACAGCTGGAAGAAGTCTTCGGTAACCTGGAAATAAAAGATTTTATCAAACCCTGCCTGATCACTTCATACGACATCGGTCAGCGCAAAGCCAAATTCTTTGCCAGCCATGAAGCGCATTCCAGTCTGGAAAATTTTTATGTAAAAGATGTTTGCCGGGCCACCAGTGCCGCACCTACCTATTTCGAGCCGGCAAAAATAAAATCCCTGTACGGCCAGGAGTTTGTACTGATCGATGGCGGCGTATATGCAAACAATCCGGCACTTTGTGCTTATGCGGAAGCGCGCAAGATCGCTTTTTCAAAAGTTTTGTCCGATGACAAAAAACCGGATTATCCCGCTATAAACGACATGATCATTGTTTCGGTAGGAACCGGCGAAGTACACAAACCTTATACGTTTGAAAAGTTTGAAAATGCCGGAAAAATAAAATGGATCGCTCCTTTAATCGATATGCTGTTGTCTGCCAACGTGGAAACGGTGGATTATCACCTGACAAAAATGTATGAAACCCTGGGTCCCAGAAATCGGAAAAACTATTACCGTTTAATGCCGCAACTCAAAAATGCTTCATCCGAAATGGACGATACTTCCAAGAAAAACATCTACGAACTCATCCAGGCTGGTTTGTTTTTTGTGGACCAAAACCGGGACGCACTGCATGAAATTGCCAAAAAACTAATTAAGAATAAATAAGTTCCGGCCTTTCTTTTGAAGAAAGGCTTTTTATTTCTGTGATTCCCTTCGTAACTTTGCCGCTTAATTACGTACATGAAAAACACCTATCCGAAATCGGAAAAACTAAAAAGCAGAAACACCATCGATATTTTATTCTCTGAAGGGAAATCCGTATCGAAATATCCGCTGCGCTTAGTCTATACCCCACTGGAATCAGAACAGGAAGCAAAAATCAAAATGGGTGTTTCCGTTTCCAAACGCTATTTCAAAAAAGCGGTGGACCGTAATTATTTTAAAAGGGTTTTGCGGGAAACGTACCGTCTCAACAAACAGCTGTTGCTGGAAAACACAGACAAACCCTATGCTTTTATGTTCCTGTATCAAACCAAAGAACGCCTGACTTACCAGGAAATCAACGAAAAAACCATACTGCTTTTCGAAAAGTTCATTGCAACGATCAACCCGGCAGATCAATAATCTTTATTGCTTTAGCAATCGTGTTATTGGCTTAATATTCCGTCAAAAAGTGTACTTTTAAATACTCTTTTACGTTGTATATCAAATAATAGCAATTGCTTATGAAAAGAATTATCGTTGCCCTGTCGTTATTACTAATTACCATTGGCTGTCAAAAACAGCGTTCAGAACAAATTGCTGCGACCGAATATGATGCAGCGCCTGTTGCTGCCGCTATGGCACCATCCCTGCAGAACGAGTCGGGCGGTGCCGGTGAAGAAACTAAAATTGAGGCCAAAATTATCAAAAATGCCAACCTTCGGTTTGAGACTTCCGACCTCAACCAGTCTTTTTCCGGTGTTCAGAAAGCCATTGTAAAATACAAAGCCACCATTCAAAACGATGTGTCTGGAAAAGATTACGGTTCGGTGTACCGCAACCTCATCGTCCGCATTCCGAATACTGCTTTTGATGCTTTTATAACCGACATCGGTCAGGGTGTTTCCCATTTTGACCGGAAAGAGATTTCATCAGACGATGTTACCGAAGAATATATCGATGTGGAATCCCGCATCAATACCAAGAAAACATTAGAAAAACGCTATCTCGAATTGCTGAACAAAGCCACCAAGGTTTCCGAAATAATTGAAATTGAAAAAGGGCTGGCAACCGTTCGTGAGGAAATCGAGGCAAAAGAAGGGCAGTTAAAATACCTGCAAAGCCGGGTAGCAATGAGCACGGTAACGATTGAAATGTACACGAACAATGCTTCCGAAAGCGGTGCAACGGTATCATACGGCAGTAAAATGTGGAATTCTTTTAAGGAAGGCTTTTTTGGAATTTCAACTTTCTTTCTGGGATTACTGCAAGTATGGCCATTTATCATTATTTTCGTGTTGCTTTTTGTTTTCATTCGCAGAAGGTTTAAGAAAAAATCAGTTTAAAAAATGCTAAGTCTGTTAAAGAAAAAATATATTATTCCTGTAGTGGCAGGAGGTTTTTTATTTGTTGGTGCCAGTTTCCGGGATGATTTCTTCGAAATTGCCAAGCAGATAGAAATTTTCACAACCCTGTTTAAAACGGTCAACCAAAACTATGTTGATGAAACCAATCCGGGAGAACTGATGGACAAAGCCATCAAGAACATGCTACTGGATCTGGATCCGTATACCGTTTATTTTAACGAACAGGACGTTGCCAAATTCAAAATCAATTCGACCGGTGAATATACCGGAATCGGCGCCTACATCAGCCGTAAGGACGGCCGTTTGATTATCCGCGAACCGTATAAAAATTTTCCGGCAGACAAGGCAGGTTTAAAAGCCGGTGACGAAATTGTTCAGATCGGCGATGTAAATCTGGTTGATTTTAAAGACGATGCCGCACAATTATTGAAAGGTACCAAAAACACCAAAATCGACATCCAGTACAAACGTCAGGGAAAACTGATGAACACCCAGCTGGTTTTGGATGAAGTGGAACTGAAAGCCGTTCCGTTTTATGCGCTTTTAAGCGATAATACTACCGGTTATATCGTGCTGTCGCAATTCAATTCGAAAGCTTCGGCCGAAACAAAAGAGGCGCTGGAAAAATTAAAAAGCCAGGGTGCTAAAAAAATAGTTCTGGACCTGCGCGGTAATCCGGGCGGACTACTGCACGAAGCGGTAAACATCTGCAATCTTTTTGTTCCTCAGAATGAGATTATTGTAACGACAAAATCGAAAATTGAAAAACACAATAACAGCTATAAAACCCAGAAACCACCTGTTGATCTGGAAATTCCACTGGTTGTTTTAGTAGACGGCCGTAGTGCATCGGCTTCCGAAATTGTTGCCGGTGCCTTACAGGATTTAGACCGCGCCGTTGTGGTGGGTGCCCGCAGTTTTGGTAAAGGTTTGGTGCAACGTCCGTTGGATCTGACCTATGGCACTCAGGTAAAAGTGACTATTTCAAGATATTACACCCCATCCGGAAGATGCATCCAGGCTTTGGACTATTCCAAAAAAGACAAAAACGGAAAAGCAATCCGCACCGATGCCAGCCAGTACAATGCGTTTAAAACCAAAAAAGGAAGAACGGTTTATGACGGCGGCGGTATTCAGCCCGATGTGGAATTAGCCGAAACCAAACAAAGTACCATTGCTGATGCTTTACTGAAAAACGACGGTATTTTTAATTATGTAACGCAGTATTACTATAAAAATCCGAATCTGGGTACCAGCATTCCTAATTTTTCGGATACCGATTTTGCTGATTTTAAAGCCTTTCTTAAAAAAGAGAAATTCGAATTCGATACCGAAACGGAACTGGCGCTTAAAAACACACTGGCAACAGCCAAAAAAGAGAAAATAGACGAAACGATCACTGCAGAATACCAGCAGCTTTTAGCCGCTTTGCAGCGAAGTGATGAAAAAGAACTGGAAAAAAACAAAACGGAAATCAAAAAACTCATCACCGATGAAATCATAAAACGTTATCAATACAAGGAAGGATTGTACCAATATTACACGAAAAGTAATGCCGAAATTACTAAAGCACAGGCAATATTGAATAATACGGCCGAGTACAACAAAATTCTTAAAAATTAATTTTCAAAGAATTATGCATGACTTTCGTTTTTTATGATAATTTTGTGATTTTAAATATTTCACATCGTGAGTTCTACCCATAGCAGTAACCACCTTAACAAAGTCACTTTAGGTGGTTTAATTGTAACATTAGGAATCATTTACGGAGATATCGGAACTTCTCCGTTATATGTAATGAAAGCCATCGTTGGCAAACAAGCAATAAATCCTGATGTTGTACTTGGTGCTATTTCTTGTATTTTCTGGACCCTGACAATTCAGACAACTTTCAAATACGTAATCCTGACATTACGTGCTGATAATAAAGGGGAAGGAGGAATCTTTTCCTTATACACCCTTGTTAAAAAACTAAAAAAACGCTGGCTCATTGTGCCGGCTATCCTCGGAGGAAGTGCCCTGCTGGCCGATGGTATTATTACCCCGCCCATCTCGGTTTCTTCTGCCATTGAAGGATTAAGGACCTACAATCCGGAACTGAATACCATTCCGATTGTAATCGGGATTTTATTTGCGTTATTCTTTATTCAGCGATTCGGAACCAAGCTGGTTGGAAAATTCTTCGGCCCGTTAATGCTGCTTTGGTTTGGAATGCTGGGAACGCTGGGTATCATTCACCTAATGGGCAATGTAGCTGTTTTAAAAGCACTTAACCCTTATTATGCCTTTCATTTATTAAAAATACACCACGAAGGATTTTATGTTTTAGGCTATGTTTTCCTTTGTACCACAGGAGCCGAAGCCTTATACAGTGATTTGGGACATTGCGGAATTAAAAACATCCGTATCAGCTGGATCTTTGTAAAAAGTATGTTGGTTATCAACTATTTCGGACAAGGTGCCTACCTGATTTCGCATACCGGAAGTACGTTAATCGAATTGAGCGGAAACGCGAACAATCCCGGAAATCCTTTCTATCTGGTAATGCCGGACTGGTTTTTACCATTCGGAATTGCGATTGCTACAATGGCGGCCGTTATTGCTTCCCAGGCGTTAATCAGCGGATCATTCACTTTAATCAGTGAGGCAATGCGTCTGAACTTATGGCCAAAAGTGCGCATCAAATATCCAACCGAATTAAAAGGACAATTATATATTCCTTCCATTAACTGGCTGTTATTCATTGGCTGTGTGTTCATTGTAGTACACTTCAAAGAATCCGGAAATATGGAAGCGGCCTACGGTTTGGCGATCGTAATGTGTATGATCATGACCACGATCCTGCTGGGATTCTTTATGGTCCTAAAACGTTATAATCCAATATTTATCGTTCTGGTTGTTTCTGTTTATCTGACCATTGAGATTTCTTTCTTCCTGGCCAATATTGAGAAATTCCCGCATGGCGGTTATGTATCCGTATTTATTGCCGGATTACTGGCCTTCATCATGATTACGTGGTTTACCGCTAAAAAAATCCGAAAAGATTATACCGAATTCGTCAAAATCGGGAAATTCAAAAATGTCATTTCAGAATTGAGCAATGACCTTTCCATTCCGAAATATGCAACGCACCTGGTGTACATGACCAATGCCAGCCATGGTGACGAAATCGAATCGAAAATTATCTATTCCATTTTACAGAAGCGTCCGAAAAGAGCCGACATCTACTGGCTGATTCACGTGAATGTTGTGGATGAACCGTATGAAATGGAATACCGTGTTCGCGAAATTGTAAAAGACGACATTATCCGTGTGGACTTTTACTTAGGTTTCCGTGTGGCACCGCGTATTAATTTATTATTCAAAAAAGTAGTTCAGGATATGGTGAAAAACGGAGAGGTTGATATTACCAGCCGTTATGAATCCTTAAACAGAAACAATGTACTGGGTGATTTTAAATTTGTATTAATTGAGAAATTTGTATCGTATGACAACGATTTCCCTTGGTACCAAAGAATTATCCTGGATATTTATTTCTTCCTGAAAAAAATAAGTCTTTCAGAAGAGCAGGCTTTCGGTTTGGACAGCAGCTCGGTGAAAATCGAACAATACCCGATTGTGATTCACCCGCCGGAAGATTTAAGCTTAACCAGAATTAAAGAAAGGAAGTAACCCAATCTTAGCCATTATGAAACTATCGAAGTTTGTTTTTCTTTTATTGTTTATTACGCAGTTCATCAGCGCCCAGGAAGAAGTTGTTCATTCTGTATATTTTGAATTCGACAAATTTAATTTAGAAGAAAAACAGGCTAACGATGTGGTGGCTTTCGTCAAGGCCATCGATACTACCCGCGTGGAAAGCATCCAGATTTACGGTTATTGCGACGATCGCGGCAAAGATGCCTATAACTATAAGCTTTCGAACAATCGTGCCAATACGATCAAAAACAAGCTGATTGAAAAGGGTATCAAAAACAAGATCATTGTAACCATTGAAGGAAAAGGGCGTGTGCTTATCGATGATGATATTATTGACAATCTTCCGGAAGTACGCCAGAAAAACCGCCGCGTGGATGTTGTGATGAACTTCAAACCGGTTCCGTTAAAACCGATTCCGGGTATTCATTCCACGATTAAAAGCGACCTGGTAATTGGCGACAGGATCTATCTTGAAAAAATCCTTTTCGATAAAGGCAGCAGCCGCCTGACCTTAAAATCAAAAAACGAACTGGAAAGGATTGCCAAACTACTGCACAAATACAAAAACTTAGAGTTTGAAATACAGGGGCATATCTGCTGTACGCCTACTTTTCAAAAAGAAGCGATAGACAAGGATACTAAAAAAAGGATGTTATCCCATAACCGTGCACAGGCCGTATATAAGTTTTTAATCCAGAAAAAGATCGATAAAAAACGAATGACCTTCAAAGGTTACGGCAATACACAGCCATTGGGCAACGGCCCCGATCAGGACCGCCGCGTGGAACTGGTTATCACAAAAGTGTAACTATTTATGCTTTCCGCATTTCGATATGCGGAATATTATCTTCCAGGTATTCTTCCGATACTTTTACAAATCCGTGGGATTCATAAAACTTTTTCAGGTAGAGCTGTGCCGAAATGGTTATGGCTGCAACATTATAACGGGCAGCAATTCCGTTAATGGCTTCCCGGATCAGGTTGTGTCCCCATTTTTTATCGCGATAGGTTGCTTTAACCACTACTCTTCCGATAGAAGCATCTGCAAAATAATCGCCCGGCTGAAACAACCGGCAATAAGCCACCAATTCGCCGTTAAAAGTTCCCAATACGTGTAAGGCTTTGTCGTCTTTACCGTCAATGTCCTGATAAACGCAATCCTGCTCCACTACAAAGATCTCTGAGCGCAGTTGCAATACCGAATATAACTCAACAAGCGAAAGCTCGTTAAAACGCTTTATTTTGAATTCTAAACTCATTGTTTATTGATAAAAGTAATTATTCTAATATGTGAACGGATTTGATAATCGCTTCCAGCTCAAAAATAAGGTCTCTTTTGGCATTGGACGGATTATAGGTAAATCCTTCTAAAATCAGGTATCGTTTGTTTTTTTCATCGCGGATGACATAATTCAGAAACGGTCCGTTCATAAAATTATTCTGGAGTTCCCAGGTACCTTTCGTTTCATAGGTAAGCTTCCCGTCTACTTTTGTTGTAAAAAAATAAGGGGAATAGCCTTCTTCCGTGATCATCGAGGAGTTTTCCATCGTTCCGTGAATGTACAGGTTTCCAACGGAGTCCCTTACTTTGACAATGTTTCCAACGATGTCGTTTCCTCTTTCTATCTGTCCCATCGGCACCTGATAGACCAATAGGCTCGAACTGCCGGACGGAATATCTTTTTTGATCCAGTAAAAATTTTCTTTTTCCGCAACATACTTGTACGTATCCGGTATTTTAATGTTGATTAAAAACACGCCCCGCAGCTTATCATCTTTCAGCAGCGCTTTGCCCATTTTTTGCTGGACAACCTGGATTTCGGAAAATTTTATAATCGAGATAATTGTTTCCGAATGCAATTCGATCAGATCCAGAATCTCGTGTATGGAATATCCGGTGATGTAAAAAACATTCTGCGGCCTGGCATATTTGTTTTCCACATGTTTGAATTCTTTGGTAATGCCTTTGGAAACCACAATTATGTTCCGGCTTTGGGTTACCACACCCTCAAAGATCTTGGGAGAATACTGGTTGATCGTCAGGATGGGTTCCTCCTGCGGCAGCCCGTCAATAGGGTAAGCGAGTTTTTTACGAAGGCTGTCGCCCACTTCTCCGGACCATAAAACATCGTCAATAACAATCGCAATGTCGTTGATGTTGCCTTTTGAAGAAGGCAAAAAAGCTTCCCCTTGTTCCTGTTTTTGCTGACAGGAAACAAGAGAAAGCAATAATAAGATAATGGTCAAAAAGATTCCTTTTTTCACTTATGTCTTGGGCAGGTATTAGCCGTTTATTTTAAGCTTCATACCCGGTTTAATATTTTCAGTTTCTATATTATTCCATTTTTTAATTTCAGCAACGGTAATTCCCGGGTGTTTTTTTGCAATACTAAACAACGAATCTCCTTTTTGAACGATATACATTCTTTCTTTGTTATAGTTGCGTTCTTTGCTGGAATCTCTTCTGATGATTTCTTTTTTGGCAACTTCTTTTTCCACAACGGCAACCGATTCTTCAACCGGCTGTTGCACCGTTAATTTCTGTCCGGCCTGAATTTCATTCGATTCCATATTATTCCAGTCTTTTAACTGGTCAATGGTAACTTTATGTCTTTCGGCAATTGCTGTCAGGTTATCTCCTCTTTGAACCACATACAATCCTTCGCTCTCAATAACTTTAGGCTCAACGATTTTAGGTTCTGCAACTTTTGGTTCCGCTATTTTCTTTTTAGCAGTTGTTCTGTCGGCAACAGCCACAGTAGTTTCATACTGTATTTTTAATTTCTGACCGGCATTAACGCTATTCTTTTTCAGCTTGTTCCATTTTTTCAGTTCTGCCACCGTCACGTTGTATTTAGACGATATTTCAGATAGATTGTCGCCACGCTTAACGGTATGGAATTTTGTTTTCGTTTTTTTAACGGATTTCATCGGAAAATCTTCCACATCGGCTATCGCTACAGAATCCCTGCCTGTTCCATTTGCTGTTCGCTGTGCAAGTGCCTCTTTGCGAATTGTAGTAAATGGTTTTTCGCGTTTGTCCTCTTCAAATTTCAAATAGGCATAAATCTTATCTTCATTGGAAGCAAACATTCCTGCTTTTTGTTTTGGCAAACGGATATAATGCGGTTTATCTGAAAAATAAGGAACCACATCCAGTTTGTAGATCGGGTTTAGCAAACGCAATTGCTCCACCGGAATATCCAGTAAGTCGGAAAGCTGTTTGAATGACATTTTTTGTTTAACCATTAACGTATCGGTTTCAAAATAGGTCAATGGTGCTTTTTTAGGCACAATTCCATGTTCTTTTTTATATTCATAAATATACATGGTTGCCAGGAAAGCCGGCAAATATCCCTGTGTTTCCTTATGCATGTATTTACGGATGTTCCAGTAGTTTGTTAATCCTCCCGAACGGCGGATTGCTTTGGAAACATTCCCCGGTCCGGTATTGTAGGATGCTAAAACCAGATCCCAGTCACCAAAAATACCGTACATCGCTGAGAAGTACTGGCATGCCGCTTCGGTAGCTTTCAAAGGATCGCTGCGTTCATCCACATACGAATTCACTTCAAGGTTGTATTGTTTTCCGGTAGCATACATGAATTGCCATAATCCTGTTGCGCCCACTTTAGATTTTGCTTTTGGATTCAGAGCCGATTCCACTATAGCCAGATATTTCACTTCCAGCGGAATATTGTATTTTGCCAGATGCTCTTCAAACATCGGGAAGTAATACTCCGAAATAGCCATCATTCGTTCGAAAGCTTTCGGTCTGTTCTTTAAGAATGATTTGATTACATTTTCCAGAGCCGGATTGTATTCGATATTAAACGGGGATTTTTCATCCAGTTTTTTCAATCGTTCTTTCAGTAGGTCTGTTGGTAAATCATAAGAAACTTCCTGATCAATATTCACTTTAGCAATGTCCGATTCCATATCGGTAAACAGTTCCTGATTGCTTAATTCTTTCATCCACATTTCATCAATGCAGGCACTGGTTTCATATTTGATGAAAGTAGATTTCAGTGAATCCAGATAGGATAGTTTAATCTCGGGTTTGATTTGGACTTCATTTTCGGCAGTTTCCTGAGCTAAGGCAGCCAGGCTGAAAAGACCGAGAAATAAAGATAACATTTTTTTATTATTCATACATTCTATCTTATAACATATTACAACTCAATTCTTTATGTAGGCATTGCAAACATAATAGCTAATAACTTATATTTTCTATAAATATTGTTAAAAAAAGAAAATTAATCTAAAATAGCTGCAATTCCGGGTAGTGTTTTTCCTTCTAACATTTCCAGCATTGCCCCGCCACCAGTGGAAACATAACTCATTTTTGGTTCTAATCCGAACTGTTTTACCGCTGCAACAGAATCACCGCCTCCAACAAGGGAAAAAGCACCGTTTTTAGTTGCTTCTGCAATAAAATTCCCTAAAGTGATGGTTCCTTCTGCAAATTTTTCCAGCTCAAACACGCCCAAAGGACCATTCCATAAAATGGTTTTCGAATTTTTAATAATATCTTTTAACGCTTCCAGCGATTTCGGACCTACGTCCAATCCCTGCCATCCGTCCGGAATTTCGTTTACCGGAACAATCTGAGTGTTTGCCTCGTTCGAAAAAGCATCGGCAGCCACAACATCAACCGGTAAATGAATCTGAACATTTTTTGCTTTGGCTTTTTCCAATATTTCCAATGCCAATGCCATTTTATCGTCTTCACAAATGGAATTTCCAATATTTCCGCCCAGGGCTTTGATAAAGGTAAAAGTCATTCCGCCGCCAATGATCATGTGGTCGATTTTGTCAAGGATGTTTTCAATAACGGTGATTTTCGAAGAAACTTTAGAACCTCCTAAAACGGCGGTTACCGGTTTTTCCGAATTATTTAAAACTTTGTTTAAGCTTTCAATTTCTTTTGCCAGTAATAGTCCGAAACATTTGTTTTCCGGGAAAAAACGGGCAATAATGGTTGTGGAAGCATGTGCTCTGTGTGCCGTTCCAAAAGCATCATTTATATAGATATCCCCTAATGCAGCTAATTTTTCTGCAAAATCAATATCGCCTTTTTCTTCTTCAGCATAAAAACGAAGGTTTTCTAAAAGTAAAACTTCACCCGGTTTTAAATTTTGGGACGCATTTTCAGCAACTGCTCCAATACAATCGGAGGCGAATGTTACCGGAACTCCCAGAATTTCTGCTGTTTTCGATACGATATGTTTCAGGGAATATTTCTCTTCAACGCCTTTCGGACGTCCTAAATGGGACATTAAAATAACACTTCCACCCTCACTTAAAATTTTATCGATAGTTGGTTTTGCCGCTTCAATACGGGTAGCATCGGTTACTTCAAAATTTTCATTAAGCGGTACATTAAAATCGACACGTATAATAGCTTTTTTATCTTTAAAATTAAAGTCGTTCAGGGTTTTCATTTGATATTTTTTTGTTGATTGTTTTATTTATAATCTACAAATATAATATTTTTATTTTTTATGTGCTTTTTTGAATTTTAATGAAAAATAAACCGGTCAAAACTGCGTATTATTTATTTCTATCGGTAGAAAAGCCGTTTTTACTACTAAAATGATTTTTGATACGGTAAAAAAAGGATGGTTTTGATATGGCTGAAACATGCTGCAAACCTTGTATTTCTTAGTAATCTGCTTTCTCGAAGTAACAAATAGCCAGATTTTCCTGAAACGGAAAAGAGAGGGTTTCCCATGCTGAAACAGTTTCTGTATTGACCGAAACCAGATAATGCCTGTCGATCAGATCAATCAGTCTTACAACCGGAGAATAGAACGTAATCCCGATTTTGTGTTTTGTACTATCCCGGATATCGGTATTGATAATATCCAGTTTGTAATTGATAAATGGCAAATAGTTGTTGCCCAAGGCATCCGGAACATTATAAATATTTCCTTTTAACTGGCTGATATAGGGTTCTGCTGCTATTCCGGTTAAAAAATGCAGCTTTTCAGCCTTATCGTTATGATACAGTAAATTCCTGAAGGTAAACTGTGGATTTTCTTTGGAATTGTATGCCTGCTGCTGCATCAAATATTCTCTAAAGGTATCCTCAAAAACATATTGCTGCCAGACAATACCGGATGTATTGTCAATAACCATACGATAGGCTAATCTTATTTTTGAAAATTTCATCCCGAATTTGTTTTAATATCCTGAAAATAAAGAAGAAGATACAAAAAGTATCTTCTTCAGCTTAAACAGACGTAGTTTAATGTACCAGCATTTTTTTACTTTCGCTGAATACACCATTATCATTTTCAACAATAACTCTAAAAATATAATATCCGCTGCTTAAATTATTCCTGTTCAGTTCCAGGTAATTTGTTCCTGCCGGAAACTCTCCGTTAATCGGGGTTCCTATATGCCTGCCGCTTAAATCTATGATATCCACTTTAACGGTAGAATACGAATTTAAAAGCAATGGTATCTTGGTTGTGGTCTGAAAAGGGTTCGGGAAGTTTTGCTGCAATTGGAATTCTTTCTGAGCAGCATCCGCAACGCCTAAGGTTGGACCGGCAACAAAAATGGTATGTGTCTGTACAAAGCCTTCTGCAATGCTTCCGGTAATCACCGACATTTCATTACTCACACCATCCGAAAAAACATTGTCGCCGGCATTGTAAGTATAACCGGTCATTCCTTTTGTATATCCGTAGCTGGTCGCAGCATTAACCTGAACAACAGCACTGTTTGTACCTTCCGGAAATGCAATTTGAGTAATTAACAATGAGGTTCCCGAAGCGTTATAGACATGTACGTGAACATGCGTTGCCCTTCCGGTATACCAACCCGGGAAAATGGAGGTAAAACTGACTAATCCATTGGTATCCGTAGTTTGTCTTCCTCTTAAAAAATGGTTGCTGGTATAATTGGCAGGCTGCATTCCGGTTCCGCCGTATTCAGAATAATTACCATCTTTATCACAATGCCAGATATCTACAATTGCTCCGGTGAGTGCATTACAATTGCCATTGGTGTTTTTAATGGTAATATTGATCGTAAACGGGATTCCGGTTCTGTCGCCCACAATATTGGTTCTTACCCATGAAGCCGGGGAAATAGTAGGAAAAGGTCCTGCTGTTTCACTATTTGTAACACTACAGGCGGCGGTGTTTTCAATTTCCATATCGCTCTGACAGGATCCTGCTGCCCGTAAAAGTGAAGGAGCTGCCACAACCATTCCGAGAAAACCCAGGCTGTTTTTTAAAAATACTTTTCTTTCCATCCTTTTTTAGCTATTTAGTTACTCAAATTTAGATTTGCTAACTTTTATTGCCAAAAAAATGAGGTAAACGCTTTTTATTTTGAGGTAAACTATAGAATATTGATTTTTAAGCCGTTTTTATTTCGTTTCAAAAAGCAATAAAATCGCATTTTCAGATAGTGCTTCAAATTCAATGGTTTCGGCTTCACTAATCGCTAATCCATCCCTGCTTTCTATCAGCCGGTTCTGAAATTCGAAAGCGCCGTGAATAACATAGGCAAATATTCCGTTTTGGGTATTCTTTGGGGTATAGGTCCCTTCTTCCCTGCCCGCGAATATTCCGGTAAAAACAGCATAATTATCCGTGACTGCCAATGGAAATAAGTGGTTCTTTACCGTAAAATCAAATGTTTTCAATAACGGCTCCCGATATAGTCCGGTATTGTCAAACCGGATCTGAATAAAATTAATCAGCTCCTTTTCGTATGGGTTCTGTATTTCAAACGGCATCCCGGCATTTGCTGAAAACAAAAAGCATTGTTCGGTATTTACCAATACCGGTTCCGCTGTTGTTTTACAATCGAGCGCACCCACCAGCGGGATAATCAGGACATCCTGGTTTTGCTGAGCGGTATACACTACCTTTTGCTGAGCCGCAAGTGTTTCATCGTTAATCAGCTGAATATTTCTATACGGTTTGCGGCTGTCTTCCTGATATTCAAGATAGTTAAATGTCGCCAGACAGCGATGAATATTATTTTCGATATGCCCACGAAAAGGCGCTTTGTAAATTTGCGAAGGCTGCTGTAAAAACTTGCTCATGATTTAGGTTCTAATGCCTGAAAAAAAATAGTTTCATACGTTGCACTAACAGGTATTTCTTCATTGCCGATATGGATGATTTTACCTTTCACTTTATCAATCTTGCCTATCGGAACGATATACGACCGATGTACTCTGAAAAATTCATCAGGAGATAATTTTTCCAATATGCTTTTCATCGTCATCCGCGCCACAACTGTTTTCTGGTTCCGGATATAGATTTTCAGGTAATCGTCTAATCCTTCAATAAATAAAATATCCGAAACGGGAATTTTTATCAGGCTGTAATCGGCTCTTATAAACAAAAACTGCTGTTCTGTATTTTGACTTTTATTTTCGGAAGCAAATTGATTTTTTGCTTTTTCCACAGCCTGTTGAAATCTGGAAAACGAAAATGGTTTTAAAAGATAATCGGTGGCATTGAGGGTAAATCCTTCAACGGCAAATTCGGAATATGCGGTTGTAAAAACAACCATTATTTTATGGGGTATTTTTTTAAAGAAATCAATTCCTGAAATAGACGGCATGTTGATATCCAGGAATAATAAATCCGTGGGATATTTTTTAAGATGTTTTAATGCTTCCTCCGATTTTGTAAATGTTTTCTGTAAATCAATATCGTTTGTCTGACTACAGAAACTTTGCAAAATTTCCAAGGCTGGCGGTTCATCATCAAGGGCAATGGCTCTGATCATAGTTCAAGATTTAGTGCAATGGTATAATTAGCTGCTGTATCCGTTAGCTCCAGATTGTATTTTCCGGCATAATGCAATTCCAGCCGTTCTGTCGTATTCTGTAATCCCATCCCTTTTTCGCTTTGGACAGAATCAACTTTTTTATTGCTGACGAGCAGCATAATGTTTTCATCGGTAATTGAAATATTTATTTTTATTTCCGATGGCTGATCCGGATTCACGCCATGTTTAAAGGCATTTTCAATAAATGAAATCAAGATCAGTGGTGCTATCTGCTTCGCTGCCGTGCTGCCGTTTAATTCATATTCAATAGTTACCGTGTTTCCCAAACGGGAACGCTGCAATAAAATATAATTGTTGATATAGTTGACCTCTTTTTCCAAGGCAATTTTATCGTCATGCGCATCCCGGATAATGTAGCGCATTAATTCCGAAAGCTGGACAATTGAATCTGCCGTGCGGTCATCTTTACGAATTGCCAGTGCATAAATACTGTTTAGCGTATTGAAAAGAAAATGCGGGTTTATCTGTGCTTTCAATAAGGAAATTTCGGCTTTCATTTTATCCCGTTCAACCGTTTGAAGCCGTCTGTTGATTGCCAGAAAAAGGCTCATTAAGGTTCCGGTCAGATATACCAAAATTGTATTAAAATTCTGATTTGGTTTATCCTTGTGCATCGGATGAAATTCCGGTCCCGGTCCTCCTTTGAATGGCGGCTCCGGCTTGGGCATTCTTTCCAGATTGAAAATATCCATTTCCGGTTTGTCAAAAAAATGCGACAGCAGCAGCAATACAATCAGGAAGAAAAAAAGAAGCGTGAAGTACAGCGTTTTCTTATCGGCAAAATACAGTTTCGGGATAAAAAAATAATAGTTTACATAAAAGAAAATCAGCAAACCGAGATAGATCACAAAATAGGTTCTGTCATGTCCGTTATTAAAAATATCCGGTATTTTAATGATGCTGTTTTGGGATGAAAAAAGATAGGGCAGCACTAAAAATGAAATGCAGATGCAGAGATGATAACCATAAAATGAGATCTTTCTTTTCATTTTTTAAAAGTTTCCTATCAAAAATAAGCTTATTGGTTTAGCCTGTAAAATTATTGCGGTAAAATATTGTTTTTTTGCGGTGATTGCTTTCCCTGTTTTTACTGTTGGGGTTTTATTCTATATTTGCTCTATGTTATTTTCAGAAATATTAGGACAAGTTCATATTAAAAGCCATTTGACAAAAAGTGCCGATTCGGGCAGGATTCCGCATGCGCAGCTTTTTGTAGGACCCGAAGGTTCAGGTACTTTACCCATGGCAATTGCCTATGCGCAATATATACTGTGTTCCAATGTTGACGGTGAAAACCATTCGGGAAATGAGGCATGCAATTTAAAGTTTGCTCATTTTTCACATCCGGATCTGCATTTTGTTTTTCCGGTTTCATCAAATGATGAAGTGAAAAGCCACCCAGTGAGTGCCAATTTTATGAAGCACTGGCGCGAATTTGTGACCACCACTCCTTACGGCGGTTTGTTTGACTGGTATAAATCCATTGGCATTCAAAACAAGCAGGGACAGATTGGTGTTGACGAAGCACAGGAAATCGTAAAGTCTTTGTCATTAAAATCTTACGAAGGTGGTTATAAAGTGATGATTATCTGGATGGCCGATAAAATGAATATCGCCACTTCAAATAAATTGCTGAAACTGCTGGAAGAACCGCCGCAAAAAACGGTTTTCCTGCTAATCACAGAAAATGAAGACGATATTCTTCAAACCATTTTATCCCGTTGCCAGGTATTGCATTTTAGCGGTTTACCGGAAAGTGTTATTGCGGAAACCCTTGTTTCACGTGAAAAAATCGAAGAAAAATCGGCTTTCAAACTGGCGCATCAGGCACAGGGTAATTACAACAAGGCCTTACAGCTATTGCACAAAAATGAAGATGATTTTCCTTTTGAAGTCTGGTTTGTACAATGGGTTCGTGCGGCTTTTCGTGCCAAGGGAAATGCTGCAGCCATTCAGGATTTGATTTCCTGGAGTGAGGAAATTGCCGGTATTGGCCGTGAGGCACAAAAACAGTTCCTGCATTTTTGTATCGAAATGTTCCGCCAGGCTTTATTGCTGAACTATCAGTCTCCAAAACTGGTGTATATTGAACCGACCGTTGAGAAGTTCAAACTGGAAAATTTTGCCCCTTTTGTTAACGGCAATAACATCCACGATATTTTCAAGGAACTTTCGGATGCTATTTACCACATTGAGCGCAACGGAAATGCCAAGATTATCCTTACCGACCTTTCTATAAAACTAACCCGTTTAATACATAAAAAATAAACAACATGACAAATACCGAAATCTTTGGAATCTTAATTTTAGCTTTTCTGGCTATTACTTTTTTACAATCCGGATATGATAAAATCATGGACTGGAAAGGAAATGTAGAATGGCTGAAAGGGCATTTTTCGAAAACCTTTATCAAAAATCAGGTACCGCAATCGCTATTGCTGATTTTAGTTTTAGAAGTTATCGCCGGCGCTTTGTGTGTGATCGGAATTGCACAGCTGGTGATGAACGGCAGCACTACTTTTGGTCATTATGGCGCTACTTTTTCCTGTGTGACGTTATTGTTTTTGCTTTTCGGTCAGCGAATTGCCAAGGATTATGACGGAGCCCGTACCATTGTAATTTATTTTATTCCGGCTATTTTAGCGGTTTACTGGCTATAAAAATATACTCCTAATAAAAAAAGAGCCGCAGATAAATGTCAGCGGCTCTTTTTTTATAGGCTGGATTTATACAACCGCAGTTCATCCCAGGAGAATTCATCGCCGTATTTTTCTTTTATTTCGTTCAGACTTTCGCCTTTATATCCTTTGAACGCTTTTTTCAGCTGTTTGATTTTTTCTTCCGGAAGCAGGTCGGAAAGGGACAATGCTTCCATTTGGATCAGCTTTGAAAAATGGGTATAAATGGTTGCCACTGTAAGCTTCCGGATACCGGCAATTTCCGGTATCGAAAGGTTTTGCGTCCAGAGTTCCAGCGTTTCTTCGATGGTCGATTTTTTGGGTTCTTTTGCTTTTTTCTTTCTGGAAGTATACCGTTGCACATCTTCCTCGTCTTCTATCAGTGTTACCGGGTTTTTACGAAGGGCTTCTTTGATTACTTCAATTTTATCCTGTTTGTAACGCTGTAATAACGGTGAGGTCAGTTTTTCTTTTGAAATTTCTTCCTTGTCCAGTATGGCTTTCATCAGCAGCCTTGTCTTTAGCAATCGCAGGACAGCATTGGTTTGGAGTTCTTCCAGCTCCGATAGTTCCTCATAAAATGTTTTGGCTTTTTTCTGGCGTTTTATTTCTTCTATTTTCCAGAAAATATCAAACGCCAAAGCATCCATTTTCGGAAAAAAGTAGTCAAAGGCTTTGTTTATTCTTTCGTCAATGAATTCAAGATTAATGGGTTCCTCATAAAACAGTTTGTTGAGCTGTGCAATAAATTTCCGGGACGGCTCCAGTAAATCATGCACCGCTTTTGATTGCTGCTGCGCCCAGGTTCTGGATTTCGATTTGGTCGATTTTTCGGTTTCGGAAAGGTAGGTTTGCTGGTGTTTGCTCCATTGTGCCGCCAAGTCGCTCCAATCGAAACTGTTTTTCAGGTAGTTATGAATAAAATAGCGGGTTTCGGCTTCCAGCGAATCTTCCAGTTTTTCTTCCGTGGCTTTGTTTTGTGCATAGTCCATCACATCGGCATCGTTCGAAATACCGTTCATATGTATCGGAGAAAGCAAAATAAGCCCTTTTAACGAACGCAAACGCGAAAGAGCAACATAGGCTTGTCCGGGCAGAAAAACGCGCGATACATCGAGCGCAGCTTTGTCGAAGGTTAATCCCTGGCTTTTGTGTACCGTTATGGCCCACGCCAGCTTAATCGGATAATGGGTGAACGTTCCCAGAATTTCTTCATTGATTTCCTTGGTCATCTCATCCACATAGTAGCGGATGTTCTTCCATTCGTAGCGCTCCACTTCTATTGTTTTGTTCTCTTCCGGAAAATGGACAAAGATTTCGTTAGCCGAAAGCGATTTGATTATTCCCATTTTTCCATTGAAAAAGAGCTTTTCAAAAGAAAGGTCGTTTTTAACAAACATAATCTGCGCCCCTACTTTCAGGTTTAAAAGCTGGTCCACCGGGTAGATCTTTTCCGGAAATTCCCCAACGATTTCCGGATGGAACGTATATTCTTTTCCTTCCAGATCCTTTAAGGCTTCGGTATTTATGGTATCTGCCCTCACATTGTGTGTGGTAAGGGTAATATAACCTTTGTGTTTTTTAAAATCAAAATCGGGTTTTACAAACTGATTCAGTATCGCCAGATCCTCACTCGTGACTTTGTTATTGCGGAGATTGTTTAAAACGGCAATAAAATCCGAATCGGTTTGCCGGAAAATTTTGTCCAGTTCAATGTATAACGGCGGGTTCAGCTGGATCACATGCGAATGAAAAAAGAATTTCCCACGGTAATAACGCTGCAACACCGACCATTCTTCATTTTTTACAACTGGTGGTAATTGTAGTAAATCTCCTATAAATAAAACTTGTACTCCGCCAAAAGCCTGCTCGTTGCGTCTTACTTTCCGAAGCATAAAATCCATCGCATCCAGAACATCTGCCCGCAGCATACTCACTTCATCAATGACCAGCAGTTCCATGTTTTGAATAACGGCACGTTTGGCATTGCTCATCAGGAAATGGCGGCGCAGGGTTACCTGGTTTTCAAAGCGTGTGGTTTCGGAAACCTGCGGATCGATTGTCGCATCCGGAAGGAAGGCCGCAAAAGGCAGCTGAAACAGGGAATGTATCGTGACACCACCGGCATTTAATGCGGCAATCCCTGTGGGAGCCACTACAACGGTGTTCTTATGAGTTGTATTGATGATTTCGCGTAGCAAGGTTGTTTTGCCCGTACCCGCTTTGCCCGTTAAAAATACGGACTTCTGGGTTTGGTTAATAAAGCGCAAAACATAAGCTGCGGCGTTTGAAATTTTTTCCATTTGGCGTAGAATTATAATAATATTCTAAGATACTATAAATAAGTATTTGATTTACAATAAAAAAGCCTTCACAAGGAAGGCTTTTGATTATTTTTTCTCTTCAGCTTTTGGCTCTTCTTTTTTACCGCCGGCTTTATATTTCTCGTTTAATTCTTTGCTTACTTTTTCTGTGATATCATATCCTTCTTTAGCATACAATATGGAAGCTGCATCACCCGTTCCGTAAATATATTCGTAGCTGTTTTTCTTACCGTAATCTTTGATATATTCTTTAATTCTTTTTACTAAAGAATCCATTTCTTTACCACTTTCCTGTTGTAATGTTTGCAACATTGCCTGTTGTTTCATTCCCAGTTGCTGCTCTCTTTTTTGCAATTCAGCACTTTTTTGTTGCGCCCATGCCATTCCTTTTACCTGTGCATCTCTTTGAAAAGTTGCCGCATCGCTTTGGAATTGTTTTGCTTCTCCTTCTAACTCTCTTCCCATTTCCTGCGATTTGGTTTTGTATTTCGATTCGATGTCTTTTGCTTCATCGTTTTCTTCTAATAATTTGGCTGTATCCACATAAGCCGTTTTGTGTTCAGAAGATGATTGTGTAGCATTGTTACAAGAAAACATTGCAAATGCAAGTCCGATTATTAATAAGGATTTTTTCATTTTATGAATTATGATTTATAATTTTCTGTAAAAATAAGAATTCGAATCAAAGTTCCAAAGTTGTACACCGGAAAGTTCAAATTCCGTTCATTTTATTGTTTTTTTAAAGGAATAGGATTTCTTTATGCTGAATTTATAATCAATAATAAATAGCTATAAAAATTGGATTAAAATAAAGCGATTTAAGCCACTTTCTAAATTTCCCCGATAAATCGGATATTTCAGCTTCTAAACGTTTATTATTTCCTTTTATTTTAATTTTTACTCGTTTTTCAGGATATAAATGTGTGAAGAATACTCCGAATTTCGTTTTGCTTTTAAATTTGACTGTAAGCCTATCCAAAAACCGTTAATAAAATTCATTTTCCCGTTTTTATATTTTTCGGATAAAAGTGAAACATAAAAACTGTCAAATACCATTGGCAAAACTTTTACCAGTTTTATATTTTGCTTCCGGAATAATTTTTCAATAGCAGTTTTTGAAAAATGCCAAAGGTGTCGCGGCACATCATAAGCTGCCCAGTATGCTCCGTAATATTTGGCATCGTAAGATTTAAAATTTGGCACAGCAATAATTATTGTTCCGTTTGGTTTCAATAATCTTTTTAAAACAGCGATCTGATTTTCTAAATCCGGAACGTGTTCTAATACATGCCACATTGTAATGACATCAAAAGAATGATCCGGAAGTGAGGCTAAATTTTCTGCAAATGCAATTCCTTTCTGAATTGCAATTCCTTTTGCTTTTTCGCTGGGTTCAATTCCGATAGTATTCCAATGCTGTTTTTTTGCTTCCAATAAAAAATCGCCGGTTCCGGCACCAATATCCAATAAAGAACCTTTTTGATTTTGCAGGCTTGTTATTAAGCGCACTTTATCGCGAATGGCTTTTCTTTTAATGAAGTGGTATATTTTTTCAAACAAAGAACGTTTTCCATCTGTGTGCGAAATATAATCGTCGCTTTCATAATAAGACGGTAATTTTTCTAAAGAGGGCTGCGGACTGGTTTTTAAAAGCTGTAGCTCTTCGTCCAACAGTAATTCAAAATTTTCTTTGGAAACGGAATGGTCTTTTACTTTTATATAAATGGTGTTGTCTGAAAAATTCATGGATGCTAAACGAATTTAAAAATTTTGTTTTTGGAGCTAAATCTCTTTGTTTACAAGCCTTCGCAAAGTTAGTTTCACGTGGAACATAAAAAGCAAAGATTGAAAAATAACCTGAGTACTTTATACTTCCGTTACTTTTCAATCTTTATACTGCTTCTATTTTATCTTCCCATGTGAACCAATAACACGGAAACATCACTTGGTGATACACCGCTGATTCGGGATGCCTGTGAAACAGAGGCCGGTTTTATTTTCTTTAATTTTTCTCTTGCTTCAAACGAAAGGGATTTTATTTTATCGTAATCGAAATTTTCAGGAATACGAACATCTTCCAATCGGTTTAGTTTGTCGGCATTATTTTTTTCTTTTTCGATATAACCGGAATATTTTACCTGGATCTCCGCCTGTTCGATTACTTCCAGATCCAGATTATTTTCTTCAACGTATTCTTTAACCTTTTCAAACTTCAAAATATCTTCCAAATCCAATTGTGGTCTGGAAAATACTTTAAACATTTTATCTGGCTGCGAAATCGGTGCAGAACCTTTGGCTTCCAAAATAGGATTTGCCTCGGCAACTTTTACACTGGTTTCTTTAAAGAAATTGACAAACGCTTCCGAATTGTTTCTTTTTTGCTCCATACGTTGCAAACGTTTGTCGGAAGCCAGACCAACAGCGTGTGACATTGGCGTCAAACGGAAATCGGCATTATCCTGGCGTAATAACGTTCTGTATTCTGCACGGGAAGTAAACATACGGTATGGTTCTTCCGTTCCTTTTGTAATCAGGTCATCAATCAACACTCCGATATAAGCTTCGTTACGTTTTAAAACAAACGGATCCTGATCGTGTGCTTTTAAGTGTGCATTCATTCCGGCGATCAAACCTTGTGATGCTGCTTCTTCATATCCTGTGGTTCCGTTGATCTGTCCTGCAAAATATAAACCTTCCACCAATTTTGTTTCCAAAGTGTGCTTTAACTGTGTCGGCGGGAAATAATCGTATTCGATCGCATAACCCGGGCGGAAGAATTTTACATTTTCAAATCCGGCTACAGAACGCAAGGCTTTAAACTGAACATCTTCCGGAAGGGAAGTTGAAAAGCCATTCACATAAACTTCTACCGTATTCCAGCCTTCCGGCTCTACGAATAACTGGTGGCGCTCTTTGTCGGCAAAACGGTTAATTTTATCTTCAATGGACGGGCAATAACGCGGTCCTAAACTTTTAATTCTACCGTTAAACATCGGCGAACGGTCAAAACCTTCACGCAATAAATCGTGAACCAGTTCTGAAGTATACGTCATATGACACGCTCTTTGGTGTGTCAATGGTTTGGTTATATCCAGATAGGAAAACTTGGAAGGATTTTCATCACCGGGTTGTATTTCCATTATGGAGTAATCCAGCGAACGTCCGTCAACGCGTGGTGGTGTTCCAGTTTTCATTCTCCCGGAAGTGAATCCCATTTTAACCAGATCTTCCGTGATACCGTAGGCAGCACTCTCGCCTGCTCTACCACCACCAAACTGTTTTTCCCCGATGTGGATCAATCCATTTAGAAATGTTCCATTCGTAAGCACAACCGTTTTCGATTTGATTTCGATTCCCAACGAAGTGCGCACACCTACTATCTTATCATTTTCAACGATCAAACCGGAAATCATTTCCTGGTAAAAATCAAGGTTTGGGGTTTGTTCCAGCATCAGGCGCCATTCCTCAGCAAAACGCATACGGTCTGACTGTACTCTTGGCGACCACATTGCCGGTCCTTTTGATTTGTTCAGCATCTTGAACTGGATGGCTGTTTTATCGGAAACAATTCCCGAATAACCACCCAATGCATCGATCTCACGAACGATCTGTCCTTTTGCAATTCCACCCATGGCAGGATTGCAGGACATTTGTGCAATGTTTTGCAAACTCATTGTAACCAGCAGGGTTTTGGAACCCATGTTGGCAGCAGCAGCAGCAGCTTCAGAGCCGGCATGGCCGGCACCTACTACAATGACATCATATGTATCTTGAAATAAACTCATTGTTCCACGTGAAACACTTTACTGTTTCTTTTAAATTTTCTATATATTCCGAATGCAAAATTACGCAGAAGGATAAAATCTCTTTTATATTTTATCAAAGAATTAAGATGTTTAACGTTCCACGTGGAACATTGCAACTTTCTCATCTTCTTTTGCACGCATTAAAAGCTCGTCTTTTTCAGACTTATCTTTATAACCGCAGTAGTGAAGTATACCATGAATGATTACTCTTTTGATTTCTTCTTCAAAAGAAACGTTGAAATCTAGGGCATTGTCCTTAACTCTTTCAATAGAAACGAATATATCACCGTGTAATTCGTTTCCTACACTATAATCAAAGCTAATGATGTCCGTAAGGGTATCATGATCCAGGTATTCTACATTGATTTTATGCAGGTAATCATCGTCGCAAAAGATATAATTGATCTCTCCTTCATGTTTTCCTTCGGATGCAATGACATTAGAAATCCAATTTTCATATTGGGATTCGTTTTCTAATTCAAAGTCGGTTTCGTAATTAAAACTAATCATCTTTTCTAAAATAGGTTTGCACCTTTTGATTAAAATTTGGGCGCAAAGGTAAGCTTTGTCTATTTAAAATCTCTACACTATTCAAATATTCTTTCAGTGCCGCAGGTAATTGGTTATTAGTACTGTTGAATTCCTTTTTATTGGTTTGCGACTGTCTTTTGTTTTCTTCTCCCTGCTGCTGTATCGCATTGTCTAATTTTAAAAGCTCATGTTTTAAATTCAGCATCTTTTGTAAGGTTTCATTTTTAAAGCCTTTGTTCAGCAATTGCTTTTCAATGTCTTTCATTTGCCGCAAGGCATTCTGACCGTTGCCACCCATTCCTTCTTTCTCCAATGCTTTTTGTAAAGCTTCCCGCAAACGCTGCTGCTCTTTATAAATTTCTAAAACCTGACCGGCATCTCCTTCTCCATCCTGTCCGTTTTCTCCATCATTTCCTTTTTGTCCGTCTTTGCCACTTTTACCATCTTTACCGCTTTTATCCGGTTTACCGTCACCAGGCTTTTCACCTTTCTTCATCCCCTCTTTCATTTTTTCGCTTAAGCCTTCCTGTTTTTTAATAATGTCCGGTAACTGCATTCCTTCTCCTTTTCCTGGTTTTGGTTTTCCTTTACCACCGCCAGACATCTGCATTTGCATTTCCATCTGCATCTGGTTCATGATGTCACTTAAAAAATCGGCCAGTTTATTAGAAGCTGTGATCGTGTATTGCTGATGCGACACTCCTTTTCCAATGTTGTTATCGGTAAAGCTTGTGAGGGATTTGTCAACATTGTAATGTACGTTACCCACTTCATTCGTGATAAGATCGGTGATCTTCGGGTTCCGTAATGACAATGCAAACAAACTGTCATCAACATGTTTGAACTGTAATTTTAAATCCTGCTGTTTTTTTAACAGCTTATTAAAGCCTAAACTTCTGTCGCCGGATGATTTGAAATTCTTCATCAGATCTTCCTGAGAAAAAGAAAATGCCAGAAGGTTATCTAAAATTTGTCGCAGCATTTTAGCATCTTCTTCCATTTGTTCCATTTCTCCGGATTCCATAGAAGACTGCATTTTCTGCGCCATCTTCTGCATTTTCTGTGCAGCTGATTTTTGTTTCGGTTTTGCCTTGGACTGGTTTTGCTTTTGCAATTCATCTGAAGCATTTTTCATATCTTCTTTTATGTCCTTCTCTTCCTGCTTGTCGGAAGGAATATCCATCGGAGCTTTTAAATCTTCATTTTGTTTTTCCAGTTCTCTTAATTCTTCCTGTAATTTATCAAACTCAGAATTGATCTTATTCTGATCTTTCTGGTTGTTGTCTTTACTATCGGATAGTTTGTTTTGTTCCTCACTGAGTTTATCCAGTTTACCGGCCAGCTGTTCGGCTTTCTTTTCTACATAAAATCTTTTGGTCAGCTCAACCAGCTGTTCCAGATTTTTAGATTGATTTTTAGAGTTCTGCTTGAACTTATCTATTTTTTCAAACAGTTCTTCTTCTTTTAATTTGTTTGTTAAGTCTTCTAATTCTTTTAAAAGTTTTTCATTTTTTTCGAGCTCTTTTTCATTTTTCTCCAGACGTTTCATAAGCTCGTCCTTAAATTCATCTTTTTTCTCCGGATTAAATTGCTGCAGGTTATCTTCCAATTTCTTAGAAAATTCTTTCATCATTTCATCCTGCTGTTTCTGACGGTTAATAAAATCCTGTACTTTTTTCTGGTCTTTAAAATCAAGATTTGTTTTTTCCTTTCCTAATTTTTGCAGCTTGTCTAACTCCGATAATTGTTTATCCTGATTTTTAATGGATTTTTCAAGGCTGTTAATATTGCTGTTTTGTTCCTGCAAAATCTTATCTTCTTTTTCATCAGCCGTTAATTCTCTATGGGAAAAAACCGAAGATTTTGAGCTTTTGAAATTGTGCAGCGCATCGTTATCAAAAATTTCAAAGTAATAATCATAGTCAACACCAGGCTGAATATTCAATCCGTTCGGAAAGGTATAAACAAACTGATCGAACGTTTCTTTTTTAACCGGGATTGTTCCACGATAAACCTGAGCCGGATTATTTTTAGGGTAATACACAACAAGCAGCTTCGTTAATCCGTAATCATCTGATACCTGACCTAAAACAACATTCTTTTTCAGTTTTAAGGTATCCGGTGCCGATTGTACGGATATAGTAGGAAACTGATCTTTGATAGTTGTAATCTGGTATTGCAACTTTTCATGGTTTTTCACCTTTTTGTTTGAAGTAAGTATCTGGTATTCTGTATTTTGATTAATTCTTTTCGATAAACTAAAGGTATTGTCTGTAACATTGAATTCATTTGCTTCGTTTGCACTTTTCCAGGCTACCAAATTTGTAGCCAGTGCATTAACTTTCCAGGTAACCGTTGTTCCTTCCGGTACCACTGCATTACCGGTACCCTGTACTTTTTCGGCTTTTTTGCCAAGGTAGGCAGGAAAAGTAAGGATCATTTCAAAATTAGCAATGGTCGGAACAGCAACTACATTTAATTCATAGGTTTTTGAAGTTACTTCATTGGCTATCAGCCGGAAGTCTATATTCTTATTGGTTTTCTCAAAACGGTATTGAAAAACTCCGGGTTTAACACTTTCCAGATAATAGCTTTCATTACCAAGGGCAATCATGGCATTCTCCGGAATTTTAGTACCAACAGTTTTTACCTGTAAGATAAAATCCTGTCCCTGCTCTGATGTCAGCGAATTGTTTACAATCTGAAATTCAAAAGGAGCCGGTGGCAGGTATTCTTTTTTGTAGTGCACTACCCTGTCCAGACTTTCGGTGATCAGTTTTGTATTTCCGGAAACCAGAAAGAAAAGTAAAAACAATAACGGGACTATTGCATACGGCAGGTATTTGATATTCTTTTTAAAATTAATGGCATTGCTAAACGGAATGGGCTGCAGGGTATTTGCTTTTTGCTCAATGGATGCAGCCAATAATTCCGATTGTTCCGATTGACCGGACAGCTGCAGGAAATTAGTAAGCTTATCGTTTACTTCCGTAAAATGATTTCCAATAATGGCAGAAGCCTGGGAATAGTCAATTCCTTTTTGCAGTTTGAAAAGTTTAAACAACGGAAACAAAATGAAACGCAGTAAAAAGAAGATTTCAACAGTAATGAACAGCCAGAACAATATTGTTCTTCCCACTGGGGAAAGCCATAAAAAATGTTCCACGAGCAACGTGAACAAAAAGTAAAGCAGTCCTAAACCAATGAAAAGAATAATTCCTTTCAGTAACTCATTCGTATAAAACTTTTTAATAAAGTCTTCAAGCTTTTGAAATATCAAATTTTTCGTTTCCAAATTCCGTAAATTGTTTATAACCGATAAAATTACAATTTTAATTGAAACGAAAAGGAACTATTTCATTGCATCAAACAACAGTACAATTGTTCCTTTTTCAAATTCTTGGAAGAGATTATCAAAGGATAGTTTTCAACAAACATTAAAATAATAAAAAAAAGAAATTTAAAATTTTAAAAAATTATTGTTGTTATTATAGCTTGTTAATTGTGGCAATAACTTTATTTTTTTTAGGATGATTTTGGAGTTATACAATTTTATACCGCTTTATCAACAATGTTATTTGAGGTTAATTCTTTTAAAATGAAGTGTTTTTAAAACGTTATTAACAATCGTTGAAAAACCAGTTTACTTTAAAATTATTAATAAGTTTACTTGTTAATTTCTGTTAATAACTACTCACTAACTTTTAATAACTCCAAAGCAAATTTTTAAAAATAGATTTGGTAGTTTCATCCGGGTTTTGGATTAGTCTTTTTTTCGATACAACCAAAAATCTTTTATAATTTTCTATCTAAAGTTATAAACAATATATGTTAACTTATAATTAACTGAAAATCAATACAATGTAAAGTTGTATTAACATTGTTCAATTTTAATGTTAAAATGATTAAAACTTAACTGGTTTTCAGCATATTATGCTTGTAATAATTCAATTTCTGCTTTTAGAATACTACACTTAATTCAACAGGATTATCTACTTGTTAGCAATATTGTAATACAAAGGTATTTTTAATGGGAATGTCTGCGGAAAATACTTTTAAAATAGGATGAACAGAAAATGAACGATACTATAAACATTATTAATTGTTCAATTTTTTAAATAGTTGGGTATTCAAATTGGCATAATTGTATCTTTGCGTAAAATTTTTAAAAAATGTCAAAGCCAGTTCGTGTGCGATTTGCACCCAGTCCTACGGGACCTTTACATATAGGTGGTGTAAGAACCGCGTTATTTAATTATTTATTTGCTAAAAAACATGGCGGTACCTTTTACTTAAGAATAGAGGATACCGATCAGAATCGTTTTGTTCCGGGAGCGGAAGCTTATATTATGGAAGCACTGGAATGGTTGGGTATTGCTCCGGATGAAACTATCGGTAAAAATGAAAAGTTCGGACCTTATCGTCAAAGCGAACGTAAGGCCTTATATAAGGAATATGCAGATCAGTTATTAAATTCCGGATGGGCATATTATGCTTTTGATACAGCCGAAAGCCTGGATCATTTGAGAAAGACCGCAGAAGAAACCGGTAAAACATTTATATACAATCATACTGTTCGGGAGCAATTGGATAATTCGCTTACCAATGCTGCAGAAAAAGTTGCTGAGCGTATTGCTAACGGTGAAGAATATGTGATTCGTTTTAAAACACCTGTTGATGAAACCTTGCATTTGAATGATATCATTCGTGGTGACATTAAGTTTGAAACGAATTTATTAGACGATAAAGTATTGTTTAAAAGTGATGGTATGCCAACGTACCATTTAGCGAATATAGTAGATGACCATTTGATGGAAACTTCACATGTGATTCGTGGTGAAGAATGGCTGCCTTCTCTTCCACTGCATGAATTGTTATACAAAGCTTTTGGCTGGGAAGCACCTAAGTTTGCACATTTACCGCTGATATTAAAACCGGTTGGTAATGGTAAGCTTTCCAAACGTGATGGTGATAAGTTAGGATTCCCTGTATTTCCGTTGGATTGGACAGATCCTGTTTCGGGAGAGAAATCGTCCGGTTACCGAGAAAAAGGTTTTTTCCCGGGAGCGGTTATTAACTTTTTAGCTTTATTGGGCTGGAATGACGGAACCGATCAGGAGTTATTTTCTTTAGAGGAACTGATAGCGAAATTCGATTTGAACCGTGTTCATAAAGCCGGTGCAAAATTTGATCCGGAAAAGAATAAATGGTTCAACCATCATTATCTGGTAAAAGAAAACAATGCATCACTGGCAGAAAAGTTTGATGTGATTTTAAAAGAAAAAGGCATTACTGTTGAAAAAGCGTATGTTGAAAAAGCAGTGGCTTTGGTAAAAGAACGCGCTACGTTTGTAACCGACTTATATGATTTGTCCGATTTCTTTTTTGCAGCACCAACCGCTTATGATGAAAAAGCAGCTAAAAACTGGAAAGAAGATACTGGAGCTATTATGCAGGAATTAATCTCTGTTATTGAAAACATTGGTGATTTTACTTCCGTTACTATAGAAACGATTGTAAAGGACTGGATGACGAAAAACGAGATAGGAATGGGCAAAGTGATGCAACCGTTCCGTTTGAGCCTTGTAGGGGCTTTAAAAGGACCACACTTGTTTGATATCGTGGAAATGATAGGTAAAGAAGAAACCGTACAGCGAATACAAAAAGCAATAAGTACGTTATAAATATGATGAAACCTCCAATTTATTGGAGGTTTTTTTCTATTATTTTGTATCTTAACCGAATTAACCTTTTAAACTACATTCTTATGTTTAGTTATGCCATTATTATTATAGTTGTATTTCTTTTTTTAGCCTCCTTCTTTACGGTTAAGCAACAATCGTCTGCAATTGTGGAGCGTTTCGGGAAATTCAATAGTATTCGCCATTCCGGATTACAATTAAAAATTCCGGTTATTGACAGGATTGCAGGAAAAGTGAATTTAAGAATCCAGCAATTGGATGTCATTATTGAAACGAAAACAAAAGATAACGTGTTCGTTAAAATGAAAGTTTCCGTTCAGTTTAAAGTAATTCAGGAAAAAGTGTATGATGCTTTCTATAAATTAGAATATCCGCATGATCAGATCACTTCTTATGTATTTGACGTGGTTCGTGCCGAAGTTCCTAAATTAAAATTAGATGATGTTTTTGAAAGAAAAGATGATATTGCTGTAGCTGTAAAACGCGAATTAAATGAAGCGATGACTACTTACGGTTATGATATTATCAATACACTAATCACGGATATTGATCCGGATATTCAGGTTAAAAATGCGATGAACAGGATTAATGCTGCCGATCGTGAAAAAACTGCTGCCGAATATGAAGCGGAAGCAAGCCGTATCCGTATTGTAGCCAAAGCCAAAGCAGAAGCGGAAAGCAAGCGTTTACAAGGTCAGGGTATTGCCGATCAGCGTAGAGAAATTGCACGCGGATTAGTAGAAAGTGTGGATGTGTTGAATAAAGTAGGTATTAATTCACAGGAAGCCTCTGCCTTAATTGTGGTAACACAGCATTATGATACGTTGCAGGCAATTGGTTCCGATACCAATTCGAACCTGATTTTATTACCGAATTCGCCTCAGGCCGGTAGTGACATGCTTAACAACATGGTAGCTTCATTTACAGCTTCAAACCAGGTTGGTGAAGCTATGAAAAATGTTCAGAAAAAGAAAAAGGATGACGGCGCAAGGCCAAATCACGATACTCCGATTCAGGAAGAAGAATAAAAATTATCAAAAGAAAAGAGGCTGTAAAGCCTCTTTTTTATTTGAATAACCTGTTGAATATAAAGCTAAGAATAAGATTTTGTATCGTTCCCGACCTGGTAAAAAAAGAACCTACAGAACCCATAAATCCGGATGTAAGAATTCTGGGAGTAAGATTGTCCCTGGTTTTTTCAACAGCATATACCAGCCGTTGATAGTCCAACTCTTTTTGGATTTTTAATATTTCCAGTTCACGATTGATTTCATCGTATGATGAATATTTCTTTTTTTCCATAATTAGTCATTGAAAAAGAATTCAGAGAATTTTTCAAGAATCGGGCCTTCCACAATTTTATCTTTGATATAATATACAACGATACATAAGATTAAATATAAAATTCCAACGATTAAAAAACCAAGGGCATAACTGCCCAACAGGTTTCCTAAAGCAAAAGCTCCGGCAATGGACAAGAAAAGTACCATCAACATCAAAAATATACTCAAAAGGAATATTTTAAGTATCATTGTTGTTGATTTCATGGCTACTTTAAAAAACCATAGTTTATAGTAAGCCACGTTGCTTTCCAATAATGCTTTGGCATTATCCTGAATCTGCTCGGTATTTTCTTTTAATTTTTCGAAAGCCATAGCCTACTATTTTGTTGCTTTAGCGTGCTGTTTTTTTAAATCTTCCAGTTTTCTTTCCAGTGTGGCAATTACATCTTCTGTTTTATTATCCACATTGGCTACTAAATGATCAAATTCAGATTCTAAATCAAATTTAGCTTTCGAGAATTTATTTTTAAGGTTATGGGTAGCTTCATTAAATTTGTCTTTCAGATGATCTGTTTCTCTGTCGAAACCATCTTTAATTTTTCTTCTTGTTTTAGAACCTTTATCCGGGGCGAATAGTATTCCTGCTCCAGCACCGATAGCTGCTCCAGCCAAAAGTGCCAATAATGTGTTTCCTGCGTTGTTTGACATAATCTCACTTTTTAAAAATTAATAATTATAAACTTACGAAAATAAAAACGGCTAATACGTTAAAAAGGCGTTAATAAATTCTTGTTTATTTCAAAAATTCAATTAGAGGCTTTATTTTGAATCATATTTTTAAAGATAAGAAAATATATTAAGGAAAAATAATAATTGATTTTAAGCTTTTATTTAAAGTTAGTTTTAATAGTTTTTAAATATTAAATTTATATTAATAATAGATAATTTATATAATAAAAAAAGACTCCATTTTCGGAGTCTTTCATAGTTATTTTCTATTTGCCTTTTCTTCGGCTCTTAATTTTGCAGAAGTTTTAAAATCTCCGGTATGGGACCAACCCGGTGGATAAAAAATATATTTTAAGCGGTCGGTAAATTTGATTCCCGGTTGGGAAGCATCTTTCCAGATATCTTTCCATTCGTGGAAAACAATATTCAACGGACCTTTGTCTTTTATTTCGGAAGTTAAACCAAAACGAACTTCTTCATAGTTGGGATCTTCTTTTTCAAATGTTCCGAAAATCCTGTCCCAGATAATTAAGCCCATTCCCATATTTCTGTCCAGGTATCTTGCATTGGAAGCATGGTGTACACGGTGATGAGAAGGTGTTACCAATATCCATTCCAATATTCCCATGCTTTTCACGGTTTTCGTATGCACCCAGGTTCCATAGATCTGGATAATTGCATAAGCGGCCATAATGTGCCACGGATCAAAACCTAAAAAGGCTATGGGTGAAAAGAATAAATAACGGTATAACGGCTGTAAAACCGGGGATCGGAATCCTGTTGTAATGTTAAAATACCCTGAATTGTGGTGTGTTACGTGAACAGCCCAGAACATTCTTGAATGGTGGTCTACGTAATGGTGTACATAATAGGCAAAGTCCTGCAGCAGGAATACGCCAATCCAGTACCAGATACTGTTAAATTCCAAATCAAAAATGCGGTGCTGATAGAAAAAAAACATCACCCCTATCGCAAAGGCTTTCATGATAATGTCCAAACCGTAGTTCAAACAAGCCATGTAAATATTCGTTAAGGTATCTTTTGTTTCATAGAATTTCTTTTTGTGAGAACGACTATAAAACATTTCAAACAATATGATAATAATGTGTAAAGGTGCTGAGTACAAATAAACGTTAGCAACACCTTGTTCACCTAAAAACTGATCCAACATGATTTTATTCTTTACTTTCTAATTTTGCCCATGTATCCCGCAGGCCTACGGTTTTGTTAAATACTAACTTTTCAGCAGTACTTTCTTTATCGACACAGAAATATCCTAAGCGTTGGAATTGGAAACGGTCCCCGTCAACAGCTGTTTTCAGGCTTGGTTCCAAATATCCGGTAATCACCTCTAATGAATTAGGGTTTAAAAATTCTTTAAAATCAATCTCTTTGTTTCCATCCGGGTTTTCATGTGAAAACAAACGGTCATAGATTCTTATTTCTGCCGGAATAGCATGTGAAACGGACACCCAGTGAATAGTACCTTTTACTTTTCTTTTGCTGGCTTCTGTACCGCTGCCACTTCTACTCTCTTCATCATAAGTAGCGTGAATTTCTGTTATATTTCCTTCAGCGTCTTTTACTACGCTTTCGCCTTTAATAATGTAAGCATTTTTCAGACGAACCTCTTTTCCAAGAGTAAGACGGAAGAATTTACTGTTTGCTTCTTCCAGAAAGTCTTCTCTTTCAATATATAATTCTTTAGAAAAAGGAACCGTTCTATAGGTCATAACTTCTTCTTCCGGATTATTTTCTGCTTCCAGCCATTCTTCTTTTCCTTCCGGATAATTGGTAATTACCAGTTTAACCGGATCTAAAACAGCCATGACACGCGGAGTTGTTTTGTTTAAATCTTCACGAACACAGAATTCCAGTAAGGAAACGTCAATCAGGTTGTCGCGTTTGGCAATACCAATGGTATCGGCAAAATTGCGGATAGCAGCCGGTGTATAACCGCGTCTTCTCATTCCTGAAATGGTTGACATTCTCGGATCGTCCCATCCGGTAACATGCCCGTCCTGAACCAATTGTAATAACTTACGTTTACTAACAACGGTATGGGAAAGGTTCCGGCGTGCAAACTCACGTTGTTTAGGACGTGTTAAATTAGTATCGATAATCTGGTCTAAAAACCAATCGTATAATTCCCGGTGTGGTAAAAATTCCAGTGTACAGAAAGAATGGGAAATCTGCTCCAGATAATCACTTTCGCCGTGTGCCCAGTCATACATTGGATAAATACACCATTTATCACCGGTTCTGTGGTGGTGTTTGTGTAAGATTCGGTACATGATAGGATCACGCATCAGCATATTGGTCGCGGTCATATCTATTTTGGCTCTCAAAATATGTGTTCCTTCTTCAAACTCACCGTTTTTCATACGTTCGAATAAATCCAGATTTTCTTCAATGGAACGATTTCGGTAAGGACTGTCCACACCAGGTTGTGTAGGTGTTCCTTTTTGTTTCGCCATTTCTTCAGAAGTCTGACTGTCAACGTAAGCTTTTCCTTTTTTAATTAGGGCAACTGTCCAGTCATACAACTGCTGGAAATAATCGGAAGCATAGCATTCATGCGCCCATTCATATCCTAACCATTGTACGTCTCTTTTAATAGCATCTACATATTCCTGCTCTTCCTTAGCCGGATTGGTATCATCAAAACGCAGGTTTACAGGCGCCTGATAATCTAATCCAAGTCCAAAGTTTAAACAAATTGAACTGGCATGCCCAATGTGTAAATAACCATTAGGTTCTGGCGGGAAACGGAAACGTAATTTATCTTGAGATAAACCATTTTTTAAATCTTCCTCAATGATTTGTTCGATAAAATTTAATGATTTTTCTTTTGTTGACATAAAATAAAATTAGAAAGGCAAAGTTACCAAAAATGTTCATTATAAACTCATTTCTTTGAATGCTTATTCAACGAATACGTTCCAAAAAGTTGTACTTTTATCCATTGAAGGAATAACCAATAATTGAATACATTTAAAATGGGAATTATTAAGCTGAAAAACATCAGAACATTTTCTTTTCACGGTTGTTTGGTAGAAGAAAGTAAAATAGGTTCTGATTATAGTGTTGATTTAGAAATAAAAACAGATTTAAGAAAATCATCGGAAACAGATGAGTTGGAAGACACCGTTGATTATGTTCATTTAAACCGTATCGTTCGTGAAGAAATGGCTATCCGTTCGAAATTATTAGAGCATGTTACGAAGCGTATTATTGTAAGAATTTTTAAAGAAATTCCTGCTGTTTCCAGAATAATTGTAGCCGTTTCCAAGCTAAATCCGCCTATTGGTGGTGATGTGGAAGCCGTAACGATACAAATGGAAGAATACAGAAGTTAAAATATTATTGATAACGAGCGAATTACAAAATATACCGAATAAATTCTCAATTTAGGATTTGGAATTAAAAATATTTTAGTAAGTTTGCCCACCAATAACACTGGCATCGTGGCCGAGTGGCTAGGCAGCGGTCTGCAAAACCGTCTACAGCGGTTCGAATCCGCTCGATGCCTCAGAATTAAAAAAAGCTGTCTTCTGACAGCTTTTTTTGTTTTTATATCGTTTGGATGTATAAAAGACTTACTTTTTTTCTTCTATTTTTTCTAAGGTATTTTTTACAAACTCTTTTTCTTTAGGAAACCATCCCTGAATCATTAAAACCATCCCGAAGACCATTAATAAAACACTGCTGAATTTTTTAACCCGGATAATGTTCGTTGGCGTTAATTTTTTGCGCAATTGTTTTGCCAGCATGATTTTACCGATATCGGTAATAAAATAAGAACCGATTACAGCACTAAAAAAAGTCAGCATTCTGCCGGCTTCCATGTCCAGTTTTGGACCGAAAGTAATAATGATGGCCAGCCAAAAACCAAGTACGCCAATATTAATAAAGTTTAATAAAAAGCCTTTTAGAAAGAGGCTCAGGTAATCTTTTTTAATCAATTCAACCACTTCCTCATCTTCATCTATGGTTTTACTTTTTCTTCGCAGTTTAAAGAAAGTGATCATACCATAAGTAAACATCAGGATGCCCCCGAAAAGAAATAATGCCGGATCATCTTTGATACTCTGGATTAAGCGGACACTACTAAAATATGCAATAGCAATAAAAACAATGTCTCCCAGAATTACCCCCACATCAAAAGACATAGCGGCACGAAACCCTTTAGTGATACTGGTTTCCAGAAGAACAAAGAATACGGGTCCAATCATGAAACTTAAAAAGAATCCTAACGGAATACCGGTAAGAATATCATCAATCATTGAAAGGGTTTTAAGGTGAATTATAAAAAAAAACCTATTAAGAAATAGGTATCTTACAAAGATAGATGAAAAAATGATTTTTCTCTTTAGTTATGCTATTTTGATGTTATTTAACGCCAAAAAACCCACAATCCTGTAGGATTTGTGGGTTAAAAAGAGTCAACAAGTAATAAATCTAGTTCTTAACCACTTTTTGAGTGAATACTTTCCCTTCGGATTGAACGCTTAAAAAATATATTCCAGAAGAAAGATTCGAGCAATCTGCGATAACGGATTTATCTGTAATGGCAGTTTTAACCGTTTTCGTTTGCCCTAATGCGTTTGAAATGGAAACCATGTCAATAGCAGCGTTATCATTAGTGATTGTTAACAAGTCGGAAACCGGATTCGGAAAAACGGAAAGAGTATTTTTATCAAAAGATTCAGTACTCAAAGCATTGGATATTGTTACATTAAAATCTAATGTTTCCCCATTGGCATATTGCTGGCAAATAGTTACCGGCAATGCAGGATTTGAAAAAAACACATCGTCATCTTCCACTACTCTTACTCTCAATCTTGTTGTACCGTTTTGTGCACTTGCCGGTACTGTAAAAGAAAATGTTTTACTGGTCACATTTATATTCATATTAGGATCGTTTATCCGGTCATAATAACCAATACTTTCTCCTGTATCAAATGCATTGTTTTTGTTGTAATCAATCCAGGCATCAATATAATGCATAGTTGATCCGTTAAAGTTGATAGTAATGTTTGCCTGGGAATTTTTAGGCAGATCCTGTGCGGCAACAGTATTGTAAAATTGATAGTTTGGAGCTGCACTTTGGACATTTTTAGTAATTAATGTTGCGTTTTTCAAAACAACTGATGTTATAAAATAATCGGGTAAAGCAAAAGGCTCATTGGAATAATTAGAAGCACAATAAGGACTTGGACTTGCTGTTTGCGCAAAAGAAAAAGTAAAGGAAGTTAACAGTAATAATAAAGTAATTTTCTTCATTCAATATAGGTTTTTAGTTTTTTACAAATCTATTTTTGAAAAGATTATAATCACCATATTTGCGGTGGACAAAAAAGAGGACATCCCATTTTTAGGGGCCTGGGATAATTATAAAAAGATTTATTTCGCATTTTGATTTAATTCAAAAACAGGAATACTTTTTAAAAACAAAACATTATACGTGAAACATTTAAAAGCCATGGGGCTACTTCTTATGGTAGTATTCATTTCTTGTGAAAAGAAAAATAATAGCACCACACAATTGGAAATAAATAAAAGAACGACCGGTACGGATGAAAACCGGTATTATGATTCTTTGTTTTCATGGTATAAAAAAAAGGATTATGCCCGGCTTGGAAAAGAAATAAAAGAACCCGCTGAGGAGTCTAAAGAAAAAACAGCTGTTCTTAATTTGTACAAAGGATATGTTTACCTGCATCAATCCAGATTTGACTCGGCACAAGTGTTTTTCAATAAAGCGTTACAGGGTTTAAATACAAAGCCATTACAAAGGGAAATGTATTATGGACTAAAGGGCGCCGCGGAATCCGTTTCAAAAATGGGAAAATTTGATGCTGCCATAAACCTTCAGTATAAAGCGCTTGATTTTTTAGAAAAAAGCGCTTTAACCGATAAAAAAAGACTGTATTACAGTACTATTGGTAATTTGGGAATCAATTTTTTTCTAAATCAGGATTATAATAAATCGGAATTATATGGCGACAAGGCTCTTGCTTATTTTGCAAAGGTAAAAGACAGTTTGAATCTTGCTTATTTTGAATCTGCTAAAGCGGTAATGTTATTTCAGGATGATAAATTTGAAGCATCTGTCCAACTGGCAAAACATTCGCTGGAATTAAGGAAAAAATTAAAGGACATATCCGGACAGGCTGAATCCAACAATAATATCGCGATTGCCTATATGGGTCTGAAAAATTGGGATCTGGCTTTGGAATATCTCTATACTTCAGAAAAACTCTTTCTTTCGGGAGGCAATAACAAGGAAGTACCTATTACAATAATGCATAATATCGCACATTGTTTAAAGGAAAAGAATAATATTGATGGCGCCATAGCAAAATATGAGTTGGCTTATAAAATTGCACAATCTAAAAAAATGCAGAATGAATCCAGAATCTCATTGCAACAGTTGTCCAAACTAGAAAGAATTAAAGGGAATTATAAAGAAGCTTTGGTGTACTATATGAAGTATAGCAAAACAAAGGATACGCTGTTTAATATTCAAAAAGAAAAAGCAATTCAGGATGTTTCGACCAAATATGAAACCAAACAAAAAGAAGAAAAGATAAAACTGCTTCAAAAGGACAAACAGCTTGCCCAAAACCAACGCTGGATGTATGTGGTTACGATTTTATTTTTAATTATAACGGGATCGATTGCTGTTGCTTATTTCGTTTTTAGAAGCCGTAAGAATCAAGAACTGTTCCTTGTGGATAAGAAGCTTCACGAATCGGAAATCGAACGGCTTAAAATAGAAATGGAACTAAAAAGAAAAGCGTTGGATAATTTCACAGATAAACTGCTTACAAAATCGGAAATTATTAATGAATTGGAACAGAAACTGAATAGTTTTAATGTAGACCATGACGATGCAATCCATTCCAGAAATATCGGAGAATTAAGCAAAATGAAAATCTTAACAGAGGAAGACTGGTTTTTGTTCAAGGAATACTTTGACAAGGTTTACCCGGGATTTATACCGCATATCCGAAAAAAGCACAATAACTTAACTCCTGGTGAATTGCGGATGCTATTGCTGATCAAACTGAATTTAGATTCTTTTGAAGTAGCGTCCATTCTTGGTATATCGGCAGAGAGCGTTAAAAAAGGACGTTACCGCTTAAAAAAGAAATTAGAACTCATTGATGAAGATCTAAACGCTCATATACAGAGCCTGTCTTTTTAAGCGGTAACGCGGTTTATTATTTTTTGATGATATCAATGTTTCCTCCGGCAAAAGTTTTCTGATTTACTTTTTTAGGATTTCCGTAAACGGTGATATCCCCGCCTGCTCTGGTTTTGGCATCCACCAGATCCGTTGCAAAAACATCTGCTTCACCACCGGCGTTTACCGCAACAGTAGTTTGAGATGTTTCAAAAGTTTTAGCATTTACAATACCTCCGGAATTAATCACGATATCCTGATTTTGTGCCTTACCGCTCAATTTTACAACACCACCTGTTGTAGCACGGACACCGGCTTTTTTAACATCAAGGATCACCTTTATCTGTCCGCCTTTGTTGGCATTTACGGTAAAGTCAACACCTTTCAGGGTTGCTTCACTGGAAACATAAGCACCTTCACTGGCTTCAATACTTTCGATATTTTTGAAATGTATAATAACGGTTATATCTTCACCTTTCAGGAATTTATCCAGCGGCATACGGATTTTCAAATCCCCGTTTTTGTTTACCACTTCCACTTTTTCGGCACCTTCTCCCTTAATCTCAATTTTGCTTTCTGATGAAGGAACCAATTGCGCTGAAATTTTATCGAATACTTTTACGGTTGTAAAATCACCAACATTTTTATTTACCTGGGCAAAACCCAATTGCGCGACAATAAGCAATGCTACCAGCATGAAATTGTTTTTCAGATTTGTTTTTATCATAAGAATTACATTTTAAATTAGACTACTCTCTCTTTTTAATAAAATGAAAATCCAATTGTTTTTTAACCAGATCGGCATTTTTCACTTTAACGATAACTTCGTCTCCTAATTGTAAAATATTATGAGAAATTTCTCCAACTAAAGCATATTGCTTCTCATCGAAAGTGTAATAATCATCCCGAATTTCTCTGATGCGAACCATTCCTTCGCATTTATTCTCAACGATTTCTACATAAATTCCCCATTCTGTCACACCGGAAATAACACCCAAAAACTCTTCGTCTTTGTGATCCTGCATGTATTTTACCTGCATGTATTTGATGCTGTCACGCTCTGCGTTTGCCGCAAGGCCTTCCATGGATGAAGAATGAACACACTTTTCTTCATACACTTCTGCATCTGCCGAAGCTCCGCCATCGAGATAATGCTGTAGCAAACGATGTGCCATAACATCGGGATAACGACGAATTGGTGAGGTAAAATGGGAATAATAATCGAATGCCAAACCATAATGGCCTATGTTTTCAGTAGAATAAACCGCTTTACTCATACTGCGGATAGCAAGTGTATCGACCAGGTTTTGTTCTTTTTTACCCTGAACATCCTCCAGTAAAGTATTCAGTGATTTTGAAATACTGTCCTTGGATTTAAAATTGATGGAATAACCGAATTTTGAAATCACCGTTTGCAGGTTGATTAATTTATCTTCATCCGGTTCATCGTGGATACGGTACACAAATGTTTTCTTTTGTTTTCCGATGAATTCCGCCACTTTTCTGTTGGCAAGCAACATGAACTCCTCAATCAGGTGATTGGCGTCTTTAGCGACCTTAAAATAAACGCCTGTTGGCTCTGCATTTTCATTTAAATGGAATTTCACTTCCACTTTATCAAATGAAATCGCACCGTTATTCAGTCTTTTGCGTCTTAGAATTTTTGCCAGCTCATCCAGTTTTAACGTGGCTTCGACTATAGGGGTATCCACTATATAGTCATTTCCGGTTAAGGAAATTTCGGCAGGAATAACATTTCCTTTGGTTTCAATGATCTGTTGTGCCTCTTCATAGGCAAATCGCTGATCAGAATAGGTTACCGTTCTTCCGAACCACTGGTTTACTAATTCTGCTTTTTCATTCAGTTCAAAAATGGCTGAGAAAGTGTACTTTTCTTCATGCGGACGCAAAGAACAGGCAAAATTGGACAGTACTTCCGGAAGCATTGGCACTACCCTGTCCACTAAATAAACCGATGTGGCTCTTTTATAGGCCTCTTCGTCCAGGATTGTTCCTTCCTGTACATAATGGGAAACGTCGGCTATGTGGATTCCGATTTCGTAATTGCCGTTCGGAAGTTTTTTAAACGATAAGGCATCGTCAAAATCTTTGGCATCTTTCGGGTCAATCGTGAACGTAAGGGTATCGCGCATGTCACGGCGTTTCAGGATTTCACTTTCCTGAATGGAAGTATCCAGTTTTTGTGCATAGACTTCCACTTCTACCGGGAAATCATACGGCAGACCGTATTCGGCCAGAATAGCGTGAATTTCAGTATTGTGCTCACCCGGTTTTCCTAAAACTTTGGTAACCGTTCCAAAAGGACTATCGGCTTTTGCCGGCCAGTCTTCAATGTGCACCAATACCACATCGCCATCCTGTGCCTCTCCTATTTTGTCTTTCGGGATAAAAATATCCGTGTACATTTTCGGATTGGCGGTAGCTACAAATGCAAAGTTTTTCTGAATGTCAATAACACCCACAAAATCCGTTTTCTTTCTTTCTACAATTTCAACAACTTCTCCTTCCGGTCTTCTGCCCTTTCTTCTGTTGTAGATATATACTTTTACCTTGTCGCCGTCAAGCGCATGGTTTAAATTGTTGGTCGGGATAAAAACATCATCTTCTAATTCGGCAGCCACAAAATAGGCTGTTTTACGACTGGTCATATCAATGATTCCTTCGAAATAATCGGCTTTGGAGATCACGCGGTATTTCCCGCGATCTATTTCTTCAATCTTTTCTTTGGAGGCCAGGTATTTTAATTCTTTGATGATTTCGTTGCGACTTTGGGTGTCATTCAATTCTAAAACAGAAGCTATTTGTTTATAGTTGAATGTTTTATTAGGATCTTTGGACAGGATTTTAAAAATTTTACCAGAAAAATCTTTCCCTGTCTTTCCTAACTTTTTGTGTTTCTTACTCATGTTTCATTTCTAATATACTGCTAAAATTACAAATAAGTATTAACAATTATGTACAATGAATTAAGATTTATAGAAATAATAACTTTTGTATCTTTATAAAAAGTCTGAGAAATGAACGAATTTATAACGATTGCCGTTTTTGATTATCCGCACGAGATTACCGTGCTGAAACACTTATTGGACCAAAGCCGGATCCAGTACTTTTTTGAAAATGAGACAATGATGAATATCGTACCGATGTATTCGCAGGCTTTGGGAGGAATCAAACTGAAGGTGCATCCGAATGATCTGGAAACAGTTCGGGAAATCCTGAAAAAATTAAATGATGATACAAATTTAAAAATTGTTTAACAGGATTCTTTTCTAACTTTGCAGGGCATAACAACAAACAACAACACAATGAATATTTCAATTGGAAATGACCATGCCGGTCCGGATTATAAACAAGCTATTGTAAAACACTTAGAAGCAAAAGGACACATCGTTACCAACCACGGTACAGATACTTTTGACAGTGTTGATTATCCCGATTTCGGACATGCGGTAGCAACGGATGTTACAGCAGGAAAAGCTGCTTTTGGTATTGTAATCTGCGGCAGCGGAAACGGAATTGCCATTACAGCAAACAAACACCAGGGTATCAGAGCTGCGTTGTGTTGGACTAAAGAAATTGCGGTTTTGGCACGTCAGCACAATGATGCAAACATTATCAGCATTCCAGCGCGTTTTACGTCGATACCACAGGCCGTAGAAATGGTGGAAGCGTTTTTAACGACGGATTTTGAAGGCGGCAGACATGCCAACCGGGTGAATAAAATCCCGTTTTGTCAATAATAAACAAGAGTAAAAATTATAGAAAAAGCATCCTTTTGGGATGCTTTTTTATTTTTGAATCGTACGGATAAACTCCTGAAAAGTGCCGAACGGTAACTGATTTTTTTTCATTTTTGCAATAAAGCGATCCAGCCTCTCCTCCATTTTGACACCGGTATTTTTGCGCACATAACCCGGAAAACCAAAACGCTCAAAATCATTCAGGTCGGTAAACTCCCAGGGATGGAAATAAATGTTGAGGTATTGGTCTTTCTGATAGGTTTTCTTTGCCATCCAGCTGTACAAATTCAAGGGCAGGTTATGAAATGACAGCCAAAACAGCGGAAAACGTACCAGCGGACTAACAGAAGCCGGTATTTGTAAAACATTGTCCTGCATATAATAGGTTCTGGAAATATGCAGGTTGTTATACCTTCCCGGTAAAAAGGTCGGATTGATGGAACTGTTGTAAGTATATCCGGCTTTTGCCACTTCTTTTTCATCAACGGGCATCATTCTGGGCATTCTGAAACCGGTTACTTTCATACCGGATAAGGCTTCCAGTTTTTCCCGGGATTCCCGTAAATGCGGCACTTTAAAATCGGAATGATAATAAGTATGGGAAGCCAGCTCATGCCCTGCTCTTTTGATTCTTTCGATAATTTCCGGCGCGTGAATGGCAAAAGTTGCCGTACTGAAAAAAGTTGCTCTGACCTCATGTTTCTCCAGTAAATCCAGGATTTTATGAGAGCCTTCTATTGATATTTGCATTTGATCTTCAAAAGAAATGTCCTTTGAATACTCAAAAGGCATATCGAACTCTTCAATATCAAAACTTAATAAAATCATGACTGGTCTTTTAAATTGGTAGAACGGATAATATAATTCGGCCGGTTCTTAGTCTGCATAAACATTTTGCCCACATAAATCCCGATAATTCCCAGCATGATGAGCTGTAAACCGCCAAAGAAAACGATGGTCATAATGGTGGAAGCCCATCCGGATACTTCAATATGGCTGTAAAAAGCATAAATCACGTATGGAATGTATAACAGGGACAGCAGGGACATGCTCAGTCCTAAATAAACAGCGGTATACAGCGGTTTTATACTAAAGGACGTTACGCCGTGTAACGCCAGATGGATCATTTTTTTTACGGAATATTTACTGCTTCCGGCAAAACGTTCGGCCGGCGAATAGTGAATACCGTGCTGCTTAAAGCCCAGCCATTTGATCAGCCCTCTTAAAAAAGGTTCTGTTTCGTGGAAATTGCGGAATACATTGACCACTTTACGGTCCAGCAAACGGAAATCGGCCGTACCGGCTTCCAGTTCAATATCCGATAGGGAATTAACCAGCTTGTAAAAAAGATTGGAAGTACTGCGCTTGGCTTTCGAAAGGCGTTTGTCTTCTTCCCGGATGGTATAAACAATGTCATAGCCTTCCTCCCATTTTACCAGCATATCCGGAATGATTTCCGGCGGATGCTGTGCATCACAGTCCAGAGAAACCACACAGTCCCCATAGGCATTGTCCAAACCGGCTTTAACCGCTAACTGATGCCCGAAATTTTTTGAAAACTCTAAAAAATAAACATTATTGTTTTCTTCAGACAAAGCCATAACCGTATTTATCGTTTCGTCTTTACTCCCGTCATCAATAAAAATAACCTCCCAGTTATAGGGTAACGTATCAAAAACAACCTTGATTTTATCAAAGATGTGCCGGACATTTTCGGCTTCATTATAAGCCGGGATGATTATGGAAACTAATTTTCGCATACGGTAACGGATTTAGGTTTGAAATCTTTCGTTAGCATTTCATAAATAATAGTAAACCAGATTATTACACAGGGAAGTGCTTTCAAGGCATGATTTCTGATGAAAACACGGGCCACTTTCGGGAATAAATCGGTTGGTGAAAATGAAGTCAGCAGGATTGCAAAAACCAGTAATGCAATATCCCATTTGCTATGTTTTGACTTGCTCATAAACCAGATGGCAACACCTGTAAAAGCAATAATATACGTTGGCGATTCGGATCCGCTGCTAAAGATCACCGTAAAAATTAACGTGGATGCCAAAAGCAATAAACGGTATTCCAGAAAGCGGTATTGACTGATGCGAAGGTAAGTAGACCCGAATAACAAAACACCGCCCAGTAAAAACGGGGAATTCGGGATTGTAGGATCACCTAACGTTCTGCGTACCAGCCCCATGATTGAAATATCCTGATACGAATCCAGTGAAATATTGGAAGAATTTTTATAAACCAAAGTGTTGAACCATTCTACATAGGTATCGATTATGAACTTAGGGGAAGACAATACCATGGGCAGTACAAAAAGCAATACCGTCCAGAAAACCAGCCCCAGGATAAACGAGATCTTTTTCTTGGTAAAGAAGAAAAATGCCAGTCCCACAACACCGTAAAGTTTTATAAACGCACAACTGATTATCGGGAAAGTCGCAATCAGGTTTTTATTTTTTAACGTAAAGGAAAAAGCAATTAAGATGGCTCCGGTAAGGAAAATATTAAACTGAAAGCTAAGCAAAGCGGTGATCAGCTCATTCGCACAGATAAGCGTAATTATTGCCTTGATTTTATTGGAAAGCGGCAGGCTGTAAATACCGAATGCAAAAACCAGTACACTGCATACATTCCAGAAAAACATTCCCAGATAGTCCGGTAAAAGGGCAAAAGGGGCAATAAAAATGGCAAATACAGGACCGTAGTGATTGCGATCCCAATATTCGGCAGGATAGTGGTCGTAAAGCGATTTGGATTCGATGAGGTGCCAGAACGTGTATTTGAAAATCGAATAGTTGTTGTAACTACCGTTCGTAAATTGTTTTACCGCAATTAATCCGGCTAAAATGACAAGGATTCCAAAAATATATTTTGGATTCAAAAGAAATGAAAACTTTGAAAAATTAAATTTTGTAGGATTCTGAGTCAAAATAGTTTGAATTTAGTAAGATGTTTGACAAATATATTGATTTTGAACGAATTCTGTCGACACTTTTCTACCGGTCAGAAACCTGATCCAGACTGGAAAAATATGGTAGCAGCAGGTATAAAATGATGACCTGGATAGCAAATACCACTGCAAATTTCCATAAAAAGGAACCTTTTGCAATTTTGTGACGAAACAGCAGTATTCCGGATAAGGCACCCATCGTACCGCCAAAAAAGGCGAGTAGTAAAAGCGTTCTTTCAGCAATTCTGCTTTTGCGATTAACAGCCAGCCATTTGTCTAATCCGAAAGTAAATAACGTTATACCGTTAATTACCAGAAGAAAACATAATAATGGGGACATTGTTATAAAATTTCTGCCAAAGATAGTATTTTAGCCTACTATATATTAGCTTTTCGCGCTAAGGTTAATAAAATTTTAAACACCCATTTTTATTTTAAGGATGAACACGATTGAATACATTCTGAAGCACGTTCAGACCGCTCCAAAAAATATAGAAAATACGCTGCAGCTTCTATCGGAAGATTGTACGATTCCTTTTATTGCCCGTTACCGGAAAGACCGTACCGGGAATCTGGATGAGGTAGTCATTGAACAGATTGCGAAACTGAATCTGGCTTTTGAAGCCATCAGCAAACGAAAAGAAGCGATCATCAAGGCAATTCAGGAACAAAATGCCTTAACGCCGGAACTGGAACAGAAGATCAACAGCAGTTTCGATCTGAACGATCTGGAAGATTTATACCTGCCGTATAAAAAGAAAAGAAAGACAAAGGCCGATGTTGCCCGTGAAAACGGATTGGAGCCTTTGGCAAAAATTATAATGGCACAAAATGCCGACGATCTGGATTTTATCGCTTCAAAATACCTGAATGGCAATGTTGCCAGCGAAGAGGAAGCTTTGCAGGGCGCCAGAGATATCGTGGCAGAATGGATTAATGAAAATATCTACATCCGGAAAAACCTGAGACGATTGTTTCAGCGCAAAGCGGTTGTGGAAACCAAAGTGGTAAAAGCCAAGCGGGAAGAAGAAGGGGCTAAGAAATTCGAGCAGTATTTTGAGTGGTCGGAATCCATTACCAAAGCACCATCACACCGTTTATTAGCCATGCTTCGGGCAGAAAATGAAGGCTATGTAAAAATGAAGGTGGCTGTAGAACCGGAGGAAGCTTTAGATTTTATTGAAGAAAATGTCATTAAGAATCCTAAAAAAGAAACAGCGGGACATCTTAAAAAAGCGATTTCGGATAGTTATAAAAGACTGTTAGAACCGGCCATTTCGAATGAAACCTTACAGGAAGCAAAAGCGAAAGCAGATGCGAGTTCCATCCAGGTTTTTGCCGGAAACCTGGGACAGCTTTTATTGGCACCGCCTTTAGGAGAAAAACGAATTCTGGCAATAGATCCGGGATTTAGAACCGGCTGTAAAGTGGTTTGCCTGGATGAAAAGGGCGATTTGCTGTACAACGAAACGATTTTCCCGCATGCGCCGCAGAACGAATCGGCTATGGCGATGAAAAAGATCCGTTCGATGGTGAACTCTTATAAAATTGATGCGATTTCCATTGGAAACGGAACGGCTTCGAGAGAAACCGAGTTTTTTATTAAAAAAATAGCCTTTGATAAACCACTGCAGGTATTTGTGGTGAGCGAAGCCGGAGCCTCGATTTATTCGGCATCTAAAATTGCCCGTGATGAATTCCCGAATTACGATATTACCGTTAGAGGTGCCGTTTCTATTGGTCGTCGTTTGTCGGATCCGTTAGCAGAACTGGTTAAGATCGACCCGAAATCAATCGGAGTGGGGCAATACCAGCATGATGTAGACCAGTCGTTGCTGAAAAATGAACTGGACACAGTGGTTACCCGTTGTGTAAACTCTGTGGGAATCAATATCAACACGGCGAGTAAATCGTTATTGAGCTATGTGTCGGGAATCGGGGAGAAGATGGCGGAGAATATTGTTGCCTATCGTTCCGAAAACGGAGCTTTTGAAAGCAGAAGCCAGTTAAAGAAAGTACCGCGACTGGGCGAAAAAGCCTTTCAGCAGGCGGCGGCTTTTATCCGCATCAGCAATGCTAAAAATCCGCTGGACAATTCGGCCGTGCATCCGGAAGCCTATAAGATCGTGGAAAAAATGGCGAAGGATCTTAAAATATCGGTTAACGAACTGATTGCAAACAAGGAGAAGATCGGGCAGATCCAGCTGGAAAATTATATTACAGAGGAGATTGGTTTGCTGAGTTTGAAAGATATCGTAAAAGAATTGGAAAAACCGGGACTGGATCCGCGAAAATCGGCTAAAGTTTTCGAATTTGATGCGAATGTAAAATCAATTAAAGATCTAAGAACCGGAATGGTATTGCCGGGAATTGTGAATAACATTACCAATTTTGGCTGTTTTGTAGACATTGGAATTAAAGAAAGCGGACTGGTTCATATTTCACAGCTCAAAGAAGGTTTTGTGAGCGATGTGAATGAAGTGGTCAAGCTGCACCAGCATGTACAGGTAAAAGTGACCGAAGTGGATGAAGACCGTAAAAGAATACAATTGAGTATGATACTATAAACAAAAAGAGGCTGTAAAAAACAAACAGCCTCTTTTTATATTTCAGGATTTCTAAGGAATAAAAATATAGAAATCCAAGTTTAAAAAGTCGTTTACTTTTACAGCCTCTAAAAAAAAGTATTACAAAAAATTACTCTTTAGTTTCTTCTTTCTTAGTATTGGAAGGTTGATCGTCTTTAGCAGCATTTTTAAATTCCTTAATACCGGAACCTAAACCTTTCATCAATTCAGGAATTTTTTTACCACCGAATAGAAGAACAATTACTACTACGATTAATATTATTTCTGTTGCACCAAGCTTTCCCATTGTTAATGTGTTTATTATTTCAAAAAGTTTATTTCATCAAAGAGAGAACAAAGTTAGGTATAAATACGATTTGACGAATAAATATTTAGAGCTTTTTAGTATTGACGGCTAAAATTTAGGATTTCTTTAACCTAATTGCTAAAAACCAATATACATTAAGGATTAAGAAAGCGAATATTAAATTATTATATTTGTGAATTAAACCAATAAAATGTCTGCAAAGAGACTAAAGAGACAGCTTTTAAAAAAGAAGTTATTCAATAAAAACCGGTTGGTTATATTGAACGAAGATACATTTGAAGAGATTTTTTCATTGAAATTAAACCTGATGAATGTTTTCGTCAGCCTGACCATTTCGACTATTTTTTTAATTACCGGGACCACCTTTATTATTGCTTTTACACCGCTTCGGGAATACATTCCGGGATACTCTTCTACCAAACTGAAAAGGGAAGCAACGCAGCTGGCAATGAAATCGGATTCGCTGGAAAGAGCCATCAGGCAAAACAACCTGTATGTAGAATCGATCAAGAAAGTGCTCACCGGCGATCTGGAATATGCAAAACTAAATAAGGATTCCATTAAGGTAGAACAGAAAGACAAAGTGGAAACGGTCGCTTTAAATCCGTCTAAAACCGATTTAAAGCTACGGGAACAGGTGGCTTTGGAAGACAAATACAATGTTTTTGAAAAGGCAAAACCAAGAGTAAATCTGGTATTACTACCGCCGGTAAAAGGACATATTGCCGAAAAATATAATGCAAAGAACAAACACTTTTTTGTGAGTATTGCGTTAACTAAGAATACACCGATAAAGTCGATTGCCAACGGAACCGTTGTTTTTGCCGACTGGACACCTACAAACGGGCAGGTAATTATTATCCGTCATAATGACGGGATTATTTCCGTTTACAAACGAGCGGCATCTTTGACAAAGTCGGAAGGAGATGTTGTAAAATCGGGCGAAGTGGTTGCGCTGGCCGGAATGACCGGAATTCATCCGGATGTGCAGCTTTATTTTGAGCTCTGGAAGGATGGCTACCCGATTGACCCGACGCAGTTTATTGATTTTGAATAGTATATTATGGAGTGGATTCGTGCGTTATTACAGTTGCCGTTACTGGCCGGAGGGATATTTATTATAACCGGTATGGTTTTGTATTTGTTTCCGCCCCGGAAGATTAACGGTTTATACGGTTACCGGACTGCTGCTTCCATGCAGTCGACAGAGCGTTGGAATTTTGCCCAGAAATATTCGGCTAAAGAAATCATCAAAAGCGGTTTCTTTTTAGTGCTGATTTCGATGATCAACCTGGTAATCAACGTAAAAAGTGAAATAGAATTTGTAGTCAGTATTGCCATCGTACTGGTCTTTGTTTTTATACCCATTTATAGAACCGAAAAAGCAATACGTAAAAAGTTTGCGACTAATTATAATTAAGATCCAATGTCGATAAAATCGATTGTTGCTAAAATATTAGCGAAAAACATATACAATAAAACACAGCAGTGGGCGAAAAACCCTGTTGCCACACAGGAAAAAGTTTTTTCTGAGTTAATTCAAAATGCCAGACAGACCCATTTTGGCAAAGACCATAATTTTTCGGCGATTACCACTATTGCAGATTTCCAGAAACAGGTTCCTGTACGGGATTATGAGGAGTTAAAACCGTATATTGACCGTATGGTAAAAGGGGAAGAAGATGTTTTGTGGAAAGGGAAACCGATTTATCTCGCCAAAACTTCCGGAACCACTTCCGGTGCCAAATACATTCCGCTTACGAAAGAATCCATGCCTTTTCACATAGAAGCTGCCCGGAATGCGATCTTGCATTATATTCATGAAACCGGGAATGCCAAGTTTGTGGATGGCAAGATGATTTTTTTACAGGGAAGTCCGATACTGGAAGAAAAAAACGGCATAAAACTGGGACGTCTTTCCGGAATTGTGGCGCATTATGTGCCGAAATACCTGCAACGAAACAGAATGCCGAGCTGGGAAACCAATTGTATTGAAGACTGGGAAACCAAAGTGAATGCCATAGTGGAAGAAACCTATGACGAAAACATGATGGTTATTTCCGGGATTCCTTCCTGGGTTCAAATGTATTTTGAAAAGCTGAAAGAGAAAGGGCAAAAACCGGTTGGCGAAATTTTCAAGAATTTTAATTTGTTTATTTACGGTGGTGTGAACTACGAACCCTATCGTGCCAAGTTTGAAGACCTGATTGGGAGAAGGGTAGACAGTATTGAACTGTTTCCGGCTTCGGAAGGTTTTTTTGCATACCAGGATACGCAAAAAGAGAAAGGAATGCTGCTGTTGCTGAACTCCGGAATTTTCTATGAGTTCATTAAAAGTGAGGATTTTTTCAAGGACAGTCCTAAAAGATATACGATTGGAGAAGTGGAATTGGGCGTGAATTATGTCCTGATTATTTCTACCAATGCCGGACTTTGGTCTTATAATATCGGCGATACGGTTCAGTTTACCAGTTTAGCGCCCTACCGTGTTATTGTTTCCGGAAGAATTAAACATTATATTTCGGCTTTTGGAGAACATGTTATCGGAAAAGAAGTGGAAGCGGCTTTACAGGAGGCAATGGCAGCTACCGCTATTCGTATAAATGAGTTTACGGTTGCGCCGCAAATCACGCCAAAAGAAGGATTACCGTATCATGAATGGTTTATTGAATTTGAACAGGAACCGGAAAAACTGTCGGAATTTGAATTAAAGATCGATCAGGCGATGCGAAAGCAGAATGTGTATTATGACGATTTAATTTCCGGTAATGTATTGCGGACAGTGGTGGTAACACCGGTTGTTAAAAACGCGTTTCACGATTATATGAAATCGGAAGGAAAATTGGGCGGACAGAATAAATTGCCAAGATTGTCGAATGACCGGAAGATTGCCGATAAGCTAACGAAAAAATAATATAAATCGATTTGTTTAAGTGCTATTTTTAATTGCGGCAAACCGTATCGTTTCCCGGGAATTTGCTTTAAAGGAAACGTTGACAAACTAAAAAATAAAAATCCTACATTTGTAGGTTAGTAAATAGAAAGAAATATGAAAGAGATTAAAAACATTTCGCGTTCACGCGCACAGGAATCATCGGCAGCAATTGAACGTTTGTATATTACCATGCGTCATTTGTTCAATAGAGGATTCTATAAACCAATGGGGGTTTCAGGAGAAACATTACGGGAAGCATTATTGTCTTTGCGTCCTGAAATATATGGTTCCATAGCAGAAGAAAAAGTAGAGTTAAACGGATTACTGTATGTAATTGAACGGTTACCGATAGGAATAGAAGAATGCCGTTATATCAATCTGACCTCAGATGAAGGATATTCCAAATCGCATTTCCAGGCAATAGTTCCTCCGAAAAGAAAGAGGAACTGTTACCGTATTGACGATGAGCAGATGAATATCGAAATCACGAGAGGACGTTCGGATATCTATGATATTTTAACGCATCTTACCTTTATCTTTATCGAGTCGCATAAAATCAAGGACAGGGTTTTGATTGATGAGGACGGAAGATTGACCCGTGACTGGGAAAAGCTGGAACAGGTGATCCTGCAGAACAAAAAACTGACACTGGTGGAAAGAGAAAAAGCAATTTCCCACGTGTCCAATATTTTGGGAAGAACATTTGCTGAGGTTCTGGATATCTATGATGATTTTGCCACACAACAGGCACCGGAACGTTTTCTGCACATTATTTACTGGTTAGGAAAACTGGCCATAGAAGAAGTGGTTGACAATAACAAAAGAACAATTACGTTCAGCCCGATTTTAAGAGAGCGTTTAGGACATCATATACACGGTGAGATCTGGGCAAACAACATCAAGAAAGTTCTGCAAAAGAACAAATTGATTGACAGACCTATTCACGTTATCAGTGCGAATATGCACAGTGTGATGAATTCCCTTTTTGCGACTCATGTATTAAAAGCAAAATTCAAGGACCAATCGGACTTTGTTATTTATGAAGAGCTGAGTAAATCCGGAAATAGCGATGTTCGCTCGAAAGTAGAAGAATTTGCTACAAAACACGGAATGATTTCATTACCGGATACATCCGGAACCAATATTGACGTTCAGATTTTTGATACGGCAAAAATTGACTGGAATAAATCGGCATTTCCAAAAGCAACGGTAGAAGGAGAGCATCCGGTTATCATTGTAATGGATTATGCTTTCGGTGAGCAGGCTTATGAGACTATTGATGAGCTTTTAAAACCGTATAAAAACGATGAAGGAAAATTATTCCTGAATGTTGCATCGGTTTCGATTATGGGTAAAGCCGGAATTTTAGAAGGCGGAAAAGGAGACATTATGATTCCTTCGGCGCACATCAATGAGGGAACAGGAGATAATTATCCATTCGATAATGAACTGTCTGCCGAAATGTTTGTAGGCAATGATATACCTGTTTTTGCAGGACCAATGATAACGGTTTTAGGAACGTCTTTACAGAATAAGGATTTACTGAAATTTTTCCATGAATCCACCTGGGGAGTAATCGGACTGGAAATGGAAGGGGCTTATTATCAAAAAGCAATTCAGTCGGCTTCCAAAATCAGAAAGAGCATTCCGTCTAACGTAAAAGTCCGTTATGCTTATTATGCATCGGATAACCCGTTAGAAACAGGAAGTACATTGGCTTCCGGAGGATTGGGAACAACAGGAGTTAAACCAACCTATTTAATTACAATTAAGATTTTAGAACAAATTTTCAATATCAAATAACCATTTACATGAGTAATAATCAACAAATTAATTCTGATAATCAAGAGGTAAATTTGACACAAGTCTCTAAAAAAATAGGAGAAATGGTTCAATTATTTTTTGATAAAATTTTTGATGCTATTTTATTTTTTAAAAGAAATATAATAATAATAGTGATTTTATTCATATTAGGAGTTGGATTAGGTTTTTATAAAGATAAAACGACAAAAGTTTATAATCATGAAATCATCGTTATCCCTAATTTCAATAGTGTTGATTATTTATATTCAAAAGTTAAACTTATAGATTCTAAGATAAGAGAACAAGATCAATCGTTTTTAGATAAAATAGGATTGAAAGATTCTGATAAAATGATTAAAATTGATGTTGAGCCTATTATTGATGTATATAAGCTTATCAACAAGAATGAAGAAAATTTAGAAATGATTAAATTGTTATCTGAAGATGGTAGTACGGCAAAAATATTAGAAGATAATATAACCAGTAAAAATTATAAATATCATTTAATAACATTCAGTACCGTTGAAGCAACTGACGTGAATAAAACGGTTCAGCCTATATTAGATTATCTGAACAAGAATGATTATTATAAAAAAATTCAGAAAGAGCGATTAGGCGGTATAGCTCTAAAAGTTAAGACGAATGAAGAGACAATAGGTCAGATTAACAGTATTTTAAATCAATTTTCCGGATTTATAGGAGCAAATCAAAAAAGTGATAAGCTGATTTATTATAACGAAAACATGCAGTTAAATGATATCATTAAGACGAAAGATCAATTGACTCAAGAATTAGGAGGTCTTAAAGAAGAATTTCAAAATAGCGATAAAATAATAAAAGATAACAGTACCATCTTAAATATAAAAAATGTTAAGTCTCTTAACGGTAAATTTAAATTGGTTTTACCAATTCTTTTTATAGGAATTTTCATTGCAATTAACATATTCATGTCATTCTATAAAAAACAAATGACTAAAAGAAATTTAGCATAAATAATGAAGCATATTTTAATTACAGGTGGTGCAGGATTTATTGGTGCTAACTTCGTAACCTATTTTATTGAGAATAATCCGGATATCCATGTAGTTAACCTGGATTTGCTTACCTATGCCGGAGATCTATCCAATCTGAAAGAGGTTGAAAATCACAAACAGTACACCTTTGTTAAAGGAGATATTTGTGATAAAGAATTGATTGAGCAGCTTTTTGAAAAATATAATTTTTCCGGAGTAATCCATTTTGCCGCCGAATCGCATGTGGACAATTCCATTTCCGGTCCGGAAGCATTTATCAAGACCAATGTGTTGGGGACATTCCATCTTTTGGACAGTGCCCGGAAGCATTGGATGGTTGGACCTGGCCAGTATAAAGAAGGTTATGAATCGGCACGATTTCACCATATTTCAACAGATGAGGTATATGGCACTTTAGGAGCTACAGGCCTGTTTACAGAACAAACGCCTTATGCACCAAATAGCCCCTATTCTGCGTCTAAAGCTTCTTCCGACATGATTGTAAGAAGTTATTTCCATACATATGGTATGAATGTGGTGACTACAAACTGTTCGAACAATTACGGTCCGAAACAGCATAATGAAAAATTAATACCAACAATTATACGCAAAGCTATTTCCGGTGAAAACATTCCGATTTACGGAGATGGTAAAAATGTTAGAGACTGGTTATATGTAACCGATCATTGCAAAGGGATTGCGCTTGTTTTTAAAAACGGGAAAGCAGGAGAGACCTATAATATAGGCGGAAGAAATGAACGGGACAATTTATATATTGCCCATACGATTTGTGATATTTTAAACGAAGTATCTCCAAAAACGGAAGGCAATTACCAGGACCAGATTGTTTTTGTTAAGGACAGACCGGGACACGATTTGCGATATGCTATTGATGCCGGTAAAATTGAAACCGGATTGGGATGGAAAGCAGATGAAAATTTTGAAACCGGAATTCGTAAAACGATTTCGTGGTATCTGGATAAAATGAAGAAGCAATAATAAAGATTCATTTTCGAATTACAGCAATTATACATGAAAGGAATAATTTTAGCCGGAGGTTCCGGAACCCGATTGCACCCACTAACATTAGCCGTTAGCAAACAGCTGATGCCTATTTATGATAAACCGATGATTTATTATCCGTTATCGACATTAATGTGGGCAGGAATTCGTGAAATATTAATTATTTCAACCCCGCATGATTTACCTTTATTCCGACAATTGCTGGGAGACGGAAGCCGTTTGGGCTGCCGTTTTGAATATGCTGAACAGGAACATCCGAACGGATTGGCTGAGGCATTTATTATTGGAAAAGATTTTATTAAAGAGGATAAAGTAGCGTTAATCCTGGGCGATAATATTTTCTACGGTACCGGATTGGCCGAATTACTGCAGGCGAATAACAACCCGGACGGCGGAATTATTTATGCCTATCATGTGCATGATCCGGAACGTTATGGCGTTGTGGATTTTGACAAAGACGGAAGGGTACTTTCCATTGAAGAAAAACCGATCTATCCGAAATCGAATTATGCGGTTCCGGGGATTTACTTCTATGATAACAATGTTGTTTCTATTGCACAGCGCATCAAACCAAGCCATAGAGGAGAACTTGAAATTACGGATGTCAATAAAGCATATCTGGAACAGGGAAAACTGCAGGTAAGTATTTTGGACAGAGGTACCGCCTGGCTGGATACCGGTACGTTCCAATCGTTAATGCAGGCCGGGCAGTTTGTCCAGGTTATTGAAGAACGTCAGGGACTGAAAATAGGGGCAATTGAAGAAGCGGCCTATAAAATGGGATTCATCAATGCCGAACAATTAAACGAACTGGCACAACCGTTATTAAAAAGCGGATACGGAACACACTTATTAGGATTATTACAATAAACAGCATGAATTTTATTCCTACAAAACTATCAGGATGTTTTATTCTTGAGCCTAAAGTTATTCATGACTCAAGAGGCTATTTCATGGAGAGTTTTAACGAAAAAACATTTCAGGACGGTGTTGGACAATCCGTAAAATTTGTTCAGGACAATCAGTCTTTTTCCTCTAAAGGAGTGCTGCGGGGATTGCATTATCAGTCGGGCGATCACGCTCAGGCAAAACTGGTCCGCGTGTTGCAGGGTGAAGTACTGGATGTGGCGGTCGACATTCGTCCGGAGTCGGAAACATACGGACAGTATGTCGCCGAAGTACTGTCTGCCGAAAATCAGCGACAGTTGTTTATTCCGCGCGGTTTTGCTCACGGATTTTTGGTGTTGAGTGAAACAGCGACCTTTTTCTATAAATGTGATAATTTTTACAATAAAGAATCAGAAGGTGGCATAATCTACAATGATGCCCAACTGAATATCAATTGGCAATTAAAACAGGAAGAGTTGCTGATCTCCGAGAAAGACACACAGTTGCCGGAACTCAATAATGCTAAGAAAGTATGGTAGTTTTAGTTACCGGAGCAGCAGGGCAGCTGGGTCAGTCCATCCAGGCTATTGCGAAGAACTACCCCGAAATAACATTTTTCTTTGCAACATCGGCAGAGATCGATATTACGAATAAAGAAAATATTACCGACTTTTTTTTAAAAGTAAAACCGGATTATTGCATTAATGCTGCAGCATATACTGCTGTGGATAAGGCAGAAAGCGAACCGGAAAAAGCCTATTCCATAAATGTTACCGGCGCACAGTATCTGGCGGAAGTGTGTAAAGATTTTGATACGGTTTTACTGCATATTTCAACGGATTTTGTCTTTGACGGAAATAAAAGTATTCCTTATACAGAAGAAGACCAGCCCAATCCTACAGGCGTTTATGGACAAACCAAATTAGAAGGTGAGCAGGTAATACAACAAATCGCAGAAAAATATTACATTATCAGAACCTCATGGGTATATTCGGAATTTGGGAATAACTTTATGAAAACCATGTTGCGTTTGGCTTCAGAAAGAGATACGTTGAATGTAGTAAACGACCAGATTGGTACACCAACGTATGCGGTGGATCTGGCAAAAGCGTTATTACAAATCATCACAAGTGCTAAAGAAAATTACGGGATTTATAATTTTAGCAATGAAGGGGTTTGCAGCTGGTTTGATTTTGCAAAAAAGATATTTGAGGTTAATCATGTCACGATTGAACTAAATCCGATCCCGACATCGGCTTATCCGACACCTGCAAAAAGGCCAAAGTATAGTGTTCTGGATAAAAGCAAAATAAAAAGTATTTTTGGGGTTTCTATAAGTAAGTGGGATGAAAAATTAGGAGAAAATGTTTGCTAAACTTCAAATTATAAAGAATAATAATAAAAGTATAGTTAGAAACTTCTTTCATATAGGGATAATAAAGTTTGTCAACATTCTATCAAAATACTTATTGATAGGATATCTTATAAGAGTATTAGGGGAAGAAAACTATGGTACCATAACATGGGTTGACTCTTTTATCCAGTATTTTTTAATTCTGATAAACTTCGGATTCGATTTATATATTTCTAAGAATATAGTTGAGAATAAAGATGATAAGGCTAAAATAGATGAAATTATTTCGTCAATTTATACCATTAAAGCCCTATTGTTTTTACTTAGTTTTATTTTATTAGTGCCCTTTATTTTTATTTCGGGTACCCAAGCATATTTCTTTCTTTTTATCGTAATGATGCTGATGGGAGGTGGTGAAGTCCTTTTTCCGATTTGGTATTTTCAAGGGATAGAAAAAATGAAACCAATAACAATCGTTACGGTTATCGCCAGAGTATTTTTAGTTATCGGAACTTTTGTTTTAGTTGTAAACAATGATCATGGATTTCGATATGTAGTTCTGTTAGTAATTTCAAACCTGATTTGGGGCGGAATGGGCTTTTATTTTTTAAAGAAAGAATCGAACTTTAAATTTCTTAAAATACCATTAAAAACATTGTTGTTTTATTTAAAGGAAGGTTACCTGTTTTTTTTAGGAAAATTCTCAACACTTTTTTTGAATTTCGGGACAATTTTTTTAATCGGTTATTTCTGTTCGAAAAGTTTGGTTTCTGGTTTTGACCTTGCGTCTAAAATAGTATTTGCTTTTGTTTTTGTTTATGAGGTTATTCAGCAAGCTGTTTTTCCTTCCATTGTTAGAAATAAACGTATAACGTTTATGCGGAAATTAGTATTACTAACGTTTATGATGGGTATTACCTTTGCCTTGATAACCTATTGTTTTTCCGAAAAAATAATGGGTGTTCTGGGAGGTAATGAAATGACAAAATATTCTTACCTTTTAAAACAAATGGTAATATTAATCCCAGCCATTGGAATTTCAAATATCGTAGGAAGCTGCGCTTTAGTAGCATTTGGATCGCTTAAGCAATACAATTTTTCATTAATAATCTCATGCTTGGCGTATATGAGTATTGTTCTGTTCTTATACCTGTTTGATCAAATGTATTTTGAAAATTTAATTTTTTTGAGAATTGGTGTGGATATCCTTATGGCGTGTTTGATTTTATTCTTTTCAATTAAGAATAAAATCCTTTTCTCACATAAATTACCGGGTCAAAACTAATATGGAGTAACCGCCAAATACTCTGACACACAAATCGGGACAAATTTTAAAAAAAATCCTTCTAGGGATATTTAATAAACGGGTTTTAAATTTTCTATTGCTGAGTTCTACTGCTCCTGCGGTATATATGTAGTCAATAATTTCAAGATTACAATCTTTCAATGTAGAAATAGCAGTGTCTTTCATAAAGTAATGAATATGCCCTACACTTTTTCGCCCATTAATTATTTCATTTCTCAATACAGATGAGACTGAGATGTCTAAAGGGATGTGGAATATTTTATAGGTGGCTTTTTTAGAACAATTTTTTATGAAACCGAAATAATCTTCAACATGTTCAAAAACATCCATCATTAATAATAAATCAAAAGAAACATCTTTTTCTAAGAAATTTTCTTGAAAAAACTGTAAACGTTCTTTTGTTTTTGTCTTCGAAAGCTGATGAGCATCTGGAGAAATATCATATCCGTAAAAATTTATTTCCTTATTCAGTTTTGAGTGCAACTGATTAAGAATTTCACCGGCACCACAACCTACTTCAACAACAGTTGATAAATCCAATTCATTTCGTGATAATAGCTTCTCAATTTGCTTTGCTTTCCATGGAGAATCTTCTTCATGCCAGGTAGGGTTATTGTTTAAATATTCGGATTGTTGTTGATTATATATTTTTTCAAGATGATTGACTTCCATTATAGCGGTATTATTGTTTAGCGTAAAACTACAATTATTTTTTTAATGAGCTTATTGTTTCTTTCATAACAACTATTGTTAATAGATTTTCTTATAAAATACCAATTAGTTGTATAATGATTCTATATTTGTAAAAAAAACAAAAATGAGAACAGTATTTTTTAGTATGTTGTGTTGTATTTTTTTGTTTTCATGTCAAAGTAGTGACAAAAAACAAGAAGTAAACCAAGACATTTCTAAACAAGCAGAAATGTCAGAAAAATATCAGATGAAAGTTTTTCAAATTTCAAATGATGAATTTAATATTATCTGTTTAAACAAATTTACAGGTGATGTTTTCGTTAGAAATAATAATGGGTCATGGTACAATGCACAAGATGCTACTCAGGGACTTAAAGAGTATAAATATCCGGTTTATTCATTTGAAATAATAAAAGGAGCTGATGCTAAATTTCAAATTGTTCTCTTGAATTCTAAAAACGGAAATGTATACGTTAGATCATATTCTAGTGCTTGGTATGAAGCTTCTGGAATAAGAGCTTTAGAAGAATAATTAATTTTCCTGTGGGGAATTTTCCTCACAGGATTTTTTTAAATAATGATTTTATATCTTTCTTTAATAATAGTATTACTCGCTTTAATATACAATAAACGCAAGTTTTTTGTTTTATCACCTGTTGATATATTTGTACTATACTATTTAGCGGTAATTTTCTTCACTACAATTTACCACTTTTATTATCCGAGATCTGAAAAGATAAATTTTTTCAATCTGGATATGAAAAATCATAAAAACTTTGTCGACCAGCTCATAGTCTTTTTAAGAGTTATTTCGTTATTCCTAGCAGGTGTTTTTATTTATAAAATAGCAAACCCAGGGTATAATGCCATTAATAAAATAAGAATAGAAATAGTCAATATAAAAGATAGAAAAATCAATTATAAACTCATTTCAAATATCACGATTAGCCTATTAATAGTGTGTGTAATTCTGGTTTATCTGGATTATGGTAATGAGTTGTTTGTTCGGAAAAAATATATTCCAAAGGATAGTTCCGTTCTTAAGATGATTTATTCAAATCTGTTAATCTTTATCTCTGTTCTGTCGGGAGCTTTAATGAAAAAGGTAAAGATCATATCTTGGATATCCATACTTACAGTAATTTTTATAGGAATATGTTTAGGAAGTAGGATTGCCTCTATTTGTTTAATCATCTTTGGGATTACCTATTCATTATTTTTATCGAAAAGAAGCGAAAGGATTTTATTTTACTCCTTATTTATCCCTTTTATTACTTTATTTTTCGGATATAATATTTCTCTGCGTTCGCAATCTTTCGGACATGGTTTGATTCCTTATATGAATATGACAATAAGCAAACCACATGTGATTTTTGAATACACTGTCCGAAATGTTTATTACACATTTATCTTCGGATTTTATGTAACATCAGAAACAATCAAATTGTATAAAGATGCCTCTTTAGAGAATCTGATGACCTGCATGAGTCCATTACCCGGCAGAATGGTAAACTGGTACCAGATTTCTAAACATTTAAGAATCAATATTTATGCACCGTTTTCGGCAATTGGAGAACTTTCAAAATTCCCGGTTTTCAGCTTTTTTTATTACATTTTCTTAGGATTTTATTTTTCTTTAGTAGACCGGTTCATAAAAAAAGAGATTATGAACAAAAGGTACATTTTTTCAATATTACAAGTTTTAATGTTGCTTTTGTTTATTATGTTCAGTTATGAGTATAATTTAAGATCAACACATAGATTTATATGGTATTCAATTTTTATTTTGATACTTTCAAGATATCTTTACAAGTTAAAAAAAATGAAATTCGTTTTTAAAGAAATCAAAGAATGATAAAAACCTTTATTAATAAAAATTGGAATTATTTTATAAGTGGTTCAGCAATTTTGTTTGGCCTTTTTGTTTTAATACCATTCAAATTCAAACCGTATTTAGCAGTTCTTGTTTTTATACTTTCAGGATTATCCTTTTTTTATAATAATAATAATAATAATAAGTTCCATTTCAAAAGAGGATTACTTATTTCGATACTTTTCGTAATAGCGTTTCTTTCATTATTATATACGAACAATTTAAACGAAGGATGGAAAATTATTGGGAGAATGATTCCTTTACTCCTTCCAATGGCGGTTTGTTTATTAACGGACTATGACAGGGAAAGATTTTTTAATTTTTTTAAGAAGTCATTTGTGGTAGCATGCTCCATATATACTGTTTTAATCTTTATCTATTTGAATCAGTTAGGGTGTTTCTCCGGGGATAGTTCCTTAAACTATGCATACTCCTATATAATGTATGAGTTTTGGGGAATTAACGATCATCCGATATATATATCTTCATACTTTGCAATTGCATTATTCTTTTTACTCTATTCTAATGTCACCTCTAAAACAATATCGTACATATTATTTTTGGTAATATTTGCTGGGTTATTAATCTTATCGAGAAAAGGATCAATCATAGCGTTCTTAGTCTGTACAACTATTTTCTTCCTTTCTCAAAAAATGAAAGGATACTGGCTGAAAGGGATACTCATAATTATGTTTGTTTTCATAGGAATGATATTTATTCCGGAAATTAAAAATCGATTTTTTGAATTATTATCTGTTGACAGAATTGTTGAAAATACGGAAACATCAACAGGGATAAGGTATATTATATGGAAGTCCAGTATACAGTTGGTTGAAAATGCTGCTTTTTTTGGATATGGAATAGGCGATGTCCAGGATGTACTAAATGAAAGCTATATCGCTCAAGGCTATAAGAAATTAGCTGTTGATACATATAATGCCCATAATCAATATATACAGATTGCATTGACAGCAGGATTAACAGGATTGTTAATCTTTTTAGCATCAAACATAATTTTATACCGTCAATTTATTAAATCAAAAAACAGTCAAGGATTATTGGTATTGACATTTTTTTTGATGGTATTCTTGACTGAGAGTTATTTGGAACGTCAAAATGGGATTATTATGTATTCCTTTATAATGAGTATGTATATCTTTAAAGAGGATGAGAAATGAAAAAAAAGATATTAATAATAGGGCCTTTCCCTTTTCCTGTTTCTGGTGTAAGTTTAGCAAATGAAGTAATTGCAAAAGGATTACGTGAGAAAGATTGGGAAGTGATGAAAATCAATACCGAATTTGCCGCTAATATCTCTAATAGTCATGGAAGTATTAGTTTAGGGAAAATTAAATTTTTGAAAAGCTATCTGAGTGTTTATAAAATACTGCTTACAAAGATTGTTTATATCACTATAGGACAGTCTTTTTTTGGCGTTATGAAATACCTTCCGTTTATTATTGTTTCTAAGATACTCAATAAGAAGCTTGTTGTCCATTTGCATGGAAACTATTTATTAGACGAGTATAATAGGCTGAAAGGAATTAAAAAAAGTCTTTTCCATAAGGTAATTTCATGGTTTGATTATGGAATCGTTTTATCGGAATCGCTGCGTAAAAACTTTGAACCATTCCTTAAAACAGAGAATATTTTTGAATTGAATAATTTTTTCGAAAATTCCTTAGTGATACCTGAAAAAGAATTAATAAACAAAAAAGACTACTCAACATTGAAGGTGGTTTTTTTGAGTAACTTGATTGAAGAAAAAGGGATAAATATCTTAATCGAAGCTATTGAGATAAATAAAAAGAAAGGAATAAATATAGATCTAAAAGTTGCCGGAAATTTAGTGACCGAAAATGATCTTTCGGAGTTATTTATAAAAAACGAGATTGATTATAAAGGGGGGCTTTATGGTGAAGAAAAGAAGAATTTTTTAAGGGATAGTAACGTTTTCTGTTTGCCAACGTTCTATAAAATGGAAGGACAGCCAATCAGTATTTTAGAAGCAATGGCATTAGGAAATCTAATTTTAACAACTAATCACGCAGGAATTGCTGATATTTGTAAAAGTGAAAATGCTGTTTTTTGTAAAAAAAATGACGCTTTGGATTTAGCAAATAAATTAGAAGAGTTGTATTTTAATCCAAATATCATAGCGAAAAAAGGAATCTATAATATTGAATATTCAAAAAAGCATTTTACTGAAGAGCAGTTTATAATTAACGCAAATACATTGTTGGAAAAATGTATATATTAAAAGAATTTTATTTACCAAAAGGTTTTAGAGGGCGTAGCGCGATAGTTGTTCAACTATGGTGGCTTATTCATTTCTTTTTGTTTCGCCCCTCTCCTCAATTTATGTATGGCTGGAGACGTTTTTTATTAAGAATGTTTGGAGCTAAAATTGGGAAAAAGGTAATTATTCGTCCTTCGGTACAAGTAACGTACCCTTGGAAGGTAACAATAGGGGATTATTCCTGGATTGGGGATGACGTTGTTTTATACAGCTTAGGAGAGATATTTATAGGTACAAATACTATAATTTCTCAAAAATGCTATATCTGTACGGGATCCCATGATTATGACAAAATTGATTTTCCAATATATGCTAAAACCATTATAATTAATGATTCATGTTGGTTGGCTACAGATGTATTTGTGGCTCCTGGGGTAGAAATTGTAGATGAAGTTATTGTAGGAGCAAGATCATCAGTATATAAAAGTATTTCAGAGAAAGGAATATATAAAGGAAATCCGGCTGTAAAGCATAAAGCAGTTTAAATAATGGATTACCTATAAAATAAAAAGCGCCATTTTTAAATGGCGCTTTTTATTTTGTTAGATTTTCGGACTATTTTCCAGAACCATCTGATTGATCCAGGTAAACGTTTTGACCATACCATCACGTAATGGTTCTGAAACTTCCCAGCCGATTTTTTCTTTATACAATCGGTTGTCGGAATTTCGGCCACGAACACCGGTAGGGCATTTGAAACCGTATTTATCAATAAATTCCTGTCCGTCAATATTTTTAATCGTAATATCTTTTCCGGAAATGTCAATTGCCATTTGTGCCAGCTGATTAATCGTAACCATCTCTTCCGAACCGATATTTACAGGTCCTAAAAAGTCGGATTCCATTAATCTTAAAACGGCTTCCACACATTCGTCAACATATAAGAAAGATCTTGTTTGCTGACCATCGCCCCAAACTTCAATCTGAGATCCGGCTTCCGATTCGGCAACTTTTCTGCACATGGCAGCTGGCGCTTTTTCTTTACCGTCTTTCCAGGTTCCCTGAGGACCGAATATATTGTGAAAACGTGCGACACGCACATCCAGTTTGTAATTTCTGTTGAATGCTAAAAATAATCTTTCGGAGAATAGTTTTTCCCAACCGTATTCCGAATCCGGATTGGCCGGATAAGCCGAAGATTCTTCACAGTTTGGATTGGAAGGATCCAGCTGGTTGTATTCCGGATACATACAGGCAGAAGAAGAATAGAAAACCTTTTTCACTTTTTTTACGACAGACTCTTTTGCCACATTTAAATTAATCATGGCAGAATTGTGCATCACATTGGCATCATTTTCTCCGGTAAAAATATAACCGGCACCACCCATATCGGCAGCTAGCTGGTATACTTCATCAACACCTTCGTCAATTACCTGTGCTACCAGAACAGGATCGGTTAAATCTCCTTTTATAAATTCGTTACAAATCTCTTCATGTGAAAAGTATTCGTGGTTTTTGATGTCACAGATACGAACAAAATTACCCTCATTTTTTAATCTTTTGGCTAAATGACCACCGATGAAACCACCACCACCTAAAACTATTATTTTTTTCATAATTATAAAGTATCAATTTTTTCAATGAAAGAATTCAAAATCATATTTTTTGAAAAATTTTCTATCATGTAAGTTCGTGCTTTTTTACCTATTTCCGTTTGTAAATTTTTATCTTCTTTTAAGGTCAGAATAGCATTCAGTATTAATTCCGGATCCTCATTGGTATAATACCCCCAGCCCTGTGATGAATTAATATGTCGGGCAACTTCCGAGCTCAGATCCCCGGTAATAACCGAAGGACGTGCGCTGCTCATCATTCCCAGTATCTTAGACGGCATCACCGAATCGATAACATCCGATTTTTGAAACAGTACGTGTAAATCGGCACTGCACAACAAATCGGATAAATCCTCATAAGGAATCGGCTCATAATATTTAATAAAACCAAGAAGCCCTTCCTGTTCCAGGCGGGCTAACAATTCTGTTTTATAAGCCCCTTCACCCACTAGGATGAATTCAATATCCGGATGTGCAATTAACTTTTTCGCTAAAGTAATATAAACTTCCCAGTTTTGTTTCTGACCGATATTTCCGGAATATAAAATCGTGAACTTATCTTTAGAAATATAGCTGTGATGGTTATAATTCTCCGGATTGATAAAATCAACATCCACCCAATCCGGGAAAAAAACAGGATTTGTTCTGGGTGCTTTCTGTTTAATCCGGTCTACCATTTTAAAACTGATCGAACTGATAATATCGGACTTTGTAAACAGGTAAGCTTCAATTTTGTATAAAATTGTTTTGAATACCCTGGTTACCACATTCTGTTTTAGTAATCCGGACTCATAGGCCGCATCAAATTCAAAATCTTTAATGGAGGTCCACAATTTTGCTTTTAATCGCCATTTTAAAAACAATCCCAGTACAACATTGGTTGTAAAAGGAATATTACAAAAAACCAAATCGGCTTTTCGCACCTTTTTCAGGTTAAATAAATTTCCGAAATTAAAAGATAATATGTGTAAGGTACGATAAAAAAAGTTTCTGTTCTCCGGAACAAAAAATTTGTATCGGTAAATGGTAACCCCATTAATAACCTCGGTATAATACCGGGGTTTGTCCTGGTAGTTCTCAGGAATTTTCCACATGGGATAATAAGGGAATCCTGTAATTACAGATACATTATAACCTTTAGTAACTAAAAATTCCGCTAATTGGGATGTATATAAACCTATTGCTGTATCTTCAGGGGCATAGTTTACGGTAATAAAGGTAATGTCTTTAATCATAAATTTTGATAATTTCCGTCCGGTTAATTTTTTCAATTAACGGGATAATCCAAATCGTCAGCATAATAATGTCATTGTGATTCCTTTATTTAATATTTAAGAATCGTCACTATGCTGAAGATTAACAAATCGCTAAAATAGTCTTCCTTTGTTCAAAAGCAAAGAATATTTGAAATACCGAACAACACCAGGTTGTAAAACTGATTGAAAAATCAATATGATTAACTGTTTTGTGTGTCCGTAATATTAATAAAATAGAATCATTCTACAGTATTAAGTACTGCAAATATAAATTTTAGAACGAAACAAACAGGGTTTTCTTGATAAGAAATAAAAATTGAGCAGGCAATTAGTGTTAATTCTTAAAGTTTGTTAATTTTTAATGGAATCAAAACACGGGATTTTTATATCTTGCAACCGTAAAAAGGCAACAATGAAAAGAATTTTAATTACAGGGGCTGCAGGATTTTTAGGGTCTCATTTGTGTGATAGATTTATAAAAGAAGGATATTATGTTATTGGAATGGATAATTTAATTACCGGAGACTTAAAAAATATAGAACATTTATTTAAAGACCAGAACTTTGAGTTTTATCATCACGATATCACAAAGTTTGTGCATGTTCCGGGTCAGCTGGATTATATACTTCATTTTGCTTCACCGGCAAGTCCTATTGACTATTTAAAAATTCCGATTCAAACCCTTAAAGTAGGTTCTTTGGGAACCCACAATCTTTTAGGATTGGCCCGTGTTAAGAAAGCCAGGATTTTAATTGCATCCACCTCAGAAGTATATGGAGATCCTTTGGTGCACCCGCAAACGGAAGAATACTATGGAAATGTAAATACCATTGGTCCGCGAGGCGTTTATGATGAAGCAAAACGTTTCCAGGAATCCATAACGATGGCTTACCACACTTTTCACGGTGTAGAAACCAGAATCGTACGAATCTTTAATACCTACGGACCGAGAATGCGATTAAACGACGGACGTGTAATCCCGGCTTTTATCGGACAGGCATTGCGAGGTGAAGATCTTACTATTTTCGGCGATGGTTCGCAAACCCGTTCTTTCTGTTATGTAGACGATCAGGTAGAGGGGATTTTCAGACTATTGCATTCGGATTATGCTTTACCGGTTAATATCGGAAACCCGGATGAGATCACGATCAAAGACTTTGCCGAAGAAATTATCAAACTAACCGGTACCGAACAAAAGGTGGTTTACCATCCGCTACCTGTAAATGACCCTTTACAGCGTCAGCCGGACATTACAAAGGCAAGAGAAATATTGGGCTGGGAGCCAAAAGTTTCCAGAGAAGAAGGAATGAAGATAACCTATGATTATTTCAGGTCTTTGTCAACAGAAGAGTTATTAAAAGAAGAGCATAAAGATTTCTCAAAATATATATTTTAGTGCGTAGAAATACAGGCCGATATTCCGGATATATTAGACCGTTTTCCTATTTGTTAGACTTGATTATTATCAATGTATTAACGGTATTCCTGTTGCCGCAAACAATAGGATGTTTTTATAATATCTTTATCAGTATCGCCTGGATCATCGTCTCTTTTAATATTGGTTTTTATGAAGTTTACCGCTACACCAAAGCAATAGAGATTTTAGGAAAAATTTTAAAGCAATACCTGTTGTTTTTGGTGCTTAGTTTTGCCTATATCGGATATTTTTCAAAATATACGGAACCATCGGCGACCATTAAATACACCACTATTTCCATCGCATTAATAGCCTTGTTCAAGCTGGCCGTTTTTTACTTCCTGAAACGATTCCGGGTTGTTTTCGGAGGAAACTTCAGAAGAGTTGTTATTGTCGGCCATAGTAAAAATGTAGTCCAGTTAAAAGACTTTTTCAACGACAATCCCGACTACGGCTATAAACTGGAAAAGGTGTTCAATGTAAACAACAAGGAAGAAAACATTGAAGCGTGTCTTCAATTTGTATTGGATAAAAATGTAGATGAGATTTATTGCTCCTTGTCCGATTTAACAAATAAAGAAGTTAATCAATTCGTTGATTTCACCGACAATAATCTTAAGATTTTGAAATTTTTGCCTGATAGTAAAGAAATTCTATCCAGAAATTTAGTTTTTGATTATTACGGCTATATTCCAATTATTTCCATGCGTAATATTCCCTTAGATAAATCTCTTAATAAAATTATAAAAAGAATATTTGATATTTTCTTTGCGTCATTCATCATCTTAGGATTGTTATCATGGCTCACGCCATTACTGGCAATTTTTATTAAAATGGAATCCAAGGGACCGATCTTTTTTAAACAAAAAAGAAACGGATTGAATTACAAGGAATTCAACTGCTATAAATTCCGTTCGATGCGTCCTAATGAAATAGCCGATCTGGAACAGGTATCCAAAAACGATCCGCGGATCACCCGTATAGGACGGTTTATCCGTAAAACAAGTATTGACGAATTACCGCAATTCTTCAACGTATTGCTGGGTGATATGTCGGTGGTGGGACCAAGACCACACATGGTGAGCCATACTGAAATGTATGCCAGAAGTGTTGACAAATTTATGGTAAGACACTTTATCAAGCCGGGAATTACCGGATTAGCACAAACGAACGGGTACCGGGGTGAAGTAGAAAACAACTACGACATCATCAACAGGGTAAAATACGATATCTTTTACCTTGAAAACTGGTCGTTGCTGCTGGATCTTAAAATCATATTCCTTACCGTTTACAACGCTGTTAAAGGCGACGAAAAAGCCTATTAATGCCGGCTTTGGTCTCCATAATAACCCCTGCATTTAATTCCGCACGCTACATTAGCGAAACCATACTTTCGGTTCAGAATCAGACCTGTGAAAATTGGGAAATGATCATTGTTGATGACCATTCTTCGGATGAAACAACCCGGATTGTCACATCCTTTGCAGCACAGGACAACCGTATTAAATTATGCTCCCTTACGGAAAATTCAGGTGCCGGGAAAGCCAGAAACCATGCGGTGGAAAAAGCAACCGGAAAATATATTGCTTTTCTGGATGCCGACGATGTATGGAAACCCGGAAAACTGGAAAAACAGCTCGCCTTCATGGAAAGCAACAAACTGCCGTTTACCTTTTCTTTTTACGATTGCATTGATGAGCATGGTGCCTCTTTAAACAGGAGAATCAAAGCCCCGGTAAAACTATCTTACCGGCAACTGTTCTTCTGCAACTTTATCGGGAACCTTACCGGAATTTACGATACGGACTATTTCGGAAAAATTCCGATCCCATCCTTTCGGAAACGACAGGACTGGATGTTATGGCTAACGGTTTTAGCAAAAATAAAAACAGCTTATCCGGTTCCGGAAAGTCTTGCCTGCTACAGGATCCGGAAAGATTCTATCTCTGCTTCAAAATGGAAACTGCTCAAACATAATTTCTATGTATATCGCGATTTTCATAAACTAAATGCAATCAAAGCGCTGGCATGTATGGCAGGATTCCTGTTTGTACAGTTGCTGATCAAACCGCGATATACCGAAAAACTACAGTAACGACTGGAACTGCTTTAGCTTTCCTCTGCTGGTTCTCTCTAATGAAGCCTTTTGATTAAAAATAAACAACAGACCGGGTTCTAAATAAAGCGCGATTGCCTGTTCAATTTTTTGAATTTGTGAAGCGGTTAATACATGATCGCTCACATAGTCAATTTCAAAGGTATCCGTTTTGAGCTGCCGGATAATAAACTCTTTTACATTTCCGTCATCTTCAATAACGCTTTTGGTAACGTAATAAAAGGTAAGTCCCGGCGACTTTTTACCACTGGGTAAAACCGCAATATCGTTGGTTCTGCCAACCAGTGTTTTTAAAAGCATTTTTTTAGGAGTGCTCTTTTCATCCAGTATGCCAATGTCGCCAATATCATAACGGATAAAGGGATGCGCTTTATTGTAAAGAGAAGTAATCACAATGCGGCCTTCCTGTCCGTTAGGAACCGGGCGGTTATCAGCGTCCAGTATTTCAACATATAAAGTTTCTGTATTAACCTGCCATTCTCCTTCCGGATTCTGAAAAGCAATTAAATCCAGCTCCGAAGCACCGTATTCATTTACAATGGGAATGCCGAATTGTTTTTCCAGTAAAACCTTATCCTCTTCAAAAAGCATCTCCGAAGTAACCATACAGACTTTTAAAGTAGGGCAGATAGTTTTTAGAATAATATTCTTCGACTTTAAGAATTTGGCAAACAATACGATCGAACTGGTATAACCGTCGATATAATCGAATTTTTTAGTCTTGAAGTGAAACAGTATTTTTTTGAGAAAAGCATCCGATAAATCAAATATCGGAAAGCGAAAGCGACAGCTCAGGTAATCTTTGATCCGCTCTTTCCGGTAACCGATAGCATCCAATGGAATCCCGTAAAAACGGGCCTGGTAGGAATGATTAAAATCAATGCCAAACCAGCCAAACCGGTAAAAATAGGAAGACCAGGTAATGGCGTGCGAAAATTTATCCTTGGCAAAAATAAACGGATCACCGCTGGAACCGGAAGTTTTGTTCACAAACGTGTTTTTTAAGGTATATCCTTCCGCAAGGCGCTGCTGTAAAGGTTGCTGTAACTCTTTTTTTGTCAGTACCGGCAAATCTTCCCAGTTTTCAAACACCTTTTTCCCGTAAAGCTGTTGGTAAAATGGATTGTGCTTAAGGTGAAAATCAACAATTTCCTTCTGTTTCGAAAAAATGAAACCGGCATACTCGTGTTCCGGAACGGCAAGCGTCCTGTCAAATTCCAAATTGGCTTCTTTCATAGGGAAGCCGCTGAATTTCAAAGATAAATCGAATAGTTTAAGCACAATGACCAATAATTTTAACAAAGTTAAAAAAACAAACAACGCTACTTAAAGGGAAAGAAACTTTTTACAGCGAAAATTATATTTTCCATTCAAAACGGAGTATTTTTGACCTTTCAAATAACAACACAACAAAATGACAATTTTATTATTAGGTTCAGGAGGAAGAGAACATGCTTTAGCCTGGAAAATGCTGCAAAGTAAAGACTGTTCCAAACTATTTGTTGCACCCGGAAATGCCGGAACAGCATCAATAGCGGTCAATGTAAACATCAATCCGAACGATTTTGAAGCGGTTAAGCAACTTGTTTTAGCGGAAAACATCGAAATGGTAGTGGTAGGTCCGGAAGATCCGTTGGTAAAAGGGATTTACGATTATTTCCAGAATGATGAAGCCTTACAGAGCATTCCGGTAATCGGACCGTCAAAAATCGGGGCACAGCTGGAAGGAAGTAAAGAATTTGCCAAGGAATTTTTGGTAAAACACAATATCCCGACAGCGGCATACGACAGTTTTACAAAAGAAACCGTAGAACAGGGCTGTGCTTTTTTAACAACATTAAAACCGCCGTATGTTTTAAAAGCAGATGGTTTGGCAGCCGGAAAAGGAGTTCTGATTATCCAGGATCTGGCAGAAGCTCAGGAAGAACTGCGCAACATGCTGGTTAATGAAAAATTTGGAAGTGCCAGTGCAAAAGTTGTTATCGAAGAATTTCTGGACGGTATCGAACTGAGCTGTTTTGTTTTAACAGACGGTAAAAACTATAAAGTACTGCCAACAGCAAAGGACTACAAACGAATCGGAGAAGGCGATACCGGATTGAATACCGGAGGAATGGGAGCGGTTTCGCCAGTACCTTTTGCAGACGCTGTTTTAATGGAAAAAATTGAAAGCCGGATTGTAAAACCAACGATTGACGGATTGCAGAAAGACGGTATTCCGTACAAAGGATTTGTTTTCATCGGTCTGATCAATGTAGCAAACGAACCGTATGTAATTGAATATAACGTGCGTATGGGTGATCCGGAAACAGAAGTGGTTATGCCAAGACTGCAATCGGATCTGGTACAGCTATTCAAAGCGGTAGCAACACAAACACTGGATCAGGTGGATTTGGAAATAGATTCCCGAAGTGCTACAACCATCATGGTCGTTTCAGGCGGTTATCCGGAAGACTATGAAAAAGGAAAAGTAATTTCCGGTTTGGAAAATGTGGAAGGTTCTATCGTTTTCCATGCAGGAACAGCTTTAAAAGATAACCAGGTTGTCACGAACGGCGGAAGAGTAATTGCCGTAACATCCTATGGAGACAGCTTCCAGGAAGCCATAAAAAAATCTTACCAAAATATAGCAAAACTAAATTTTGATAAGATGTATTTTAGAAAAGATATCGGTTTCGACCTGTAAATTATTTCAAGAACGAATGGGCTGTAGTATCCTGAGCATCCTCACCCTTATCTTTGTGACTTTTTAATTCTTTAACCCAGTAATAAGTAGCACCACAACAGATGATGATGAAAATCCAGTTTAAAAGATTTGCAGCCCACCAGTTTGTTAATTCCAATTGTCTCATCCAATCCATCGGAGCGAATAATATGTCTACGAATAAGTACTGTATTCCTTCAAAAAATGCTTTCATTTTTGTTTAAGTATTATATTTACAGTCACAAAAATATAAAATATCTACATGATAGCAAGTCTTTTTAATAAATCTAGACCGTTAAATTATGCTTTAATTAGTTTATTGCTAGTTTTATTTTACTTTTTATACCAAACTAAGGACCTGAGCTGGATGGAACACTATACAACAGTGGTTCAAAAAATAGGTTCATTCTTACTGCTATTGGGGTCGTTATTTTTAGTAAGATTCATCAGTAAAAGAAACGGATTGACAAAAGATAACAGTTATACACCCTTTCTGTTCCTGCTTTTTCTGATCCTGTTTCCGTCGGTTTTGATAAACACCAATATCATAATTGCGAACTTTTTTATACTATTGTCGCTTCGACGCTTAATTTCGTTGCAGTCGTTAATAACCCCGAAAGAAAAAATCTTTGATGCGTCGTTATGGATATTTGTGGCGACACTATTCCATTTCTGGAGTATACTTTTTTTGATTTTAGTATTTGTGTCCATTATTTTCCACGTTTCGAGAGATTATCGCAACTGGATCATTCCGTTTATTGCCCTGTTTACAGTGCTGATAATTTTTGTTTTTGCGGTAATAGTATGGGACAAGAACCTGTTGCTTTTAGTAATGGAGAAAGCCTATATCAGTTTTGATTTTACCTATTTTGAAAACGTATACCAGAACATTGCCCTGGCACTTTTTTCATCGATAGCGGTACTGTTTTTTGCCACGCAGTTGCTGGCACTTTCCAACCGTCCGCTGAATATGCAGTCGTCGTACAAGAAAATTCTTTTTTCCTTTTTATTAGGAGTCGGGATTTATGTATTGTCGTCAAGTAAAAACAACAGTTTTCTGGCTTTTACCTTTTTCCCGTTAGCGGTTATGGGAACCAATTTTATAGAAAATATCGATAACAAATGGACAAGAGAAGGCGTATTGTATTCCCTTGTAGCCATTAGTTTCTTTATCTTTTTTGCCCAGGTATTATAATTTGCTGCCGTAAGCCAGGTCGCCGGCATCACCTAATCCCGGAACAATATAATTTTTTTCGTTCAGACCTTCGTCCAGAGCCGCTACCCAAAGGTGGCAGTTATCCGGCAGGTTATTTTCCAGATAGGCAATTCCTTCCGGAGTAGCAATAACTACGGCAATGTGAATTTCTTTAGGTGTTTCGGCAGTCATTAATTTATTAAAAACAGCAACCAGCGACTGTCCGGTGGCTAACATCGGATCAATCAGGATCAGGTTTTTATTTTCAAAAGAAGGAGCGGCCTGATACTCTACTAAAATATCAAAATAATCGTCGTTATTCGGGTGATGGCGCATTGCCGACACAAAGCCGTTTTCGGCATCATCAAAGAAATTCATAAACCCGGTATGCAATGCCAGACCGGCTCTCAGAATGGAACACAAAACAACATTGTCTTCTAAAGCGGTCGTTTTTTTGATGCCCAGCGGTGTTTGGATATTAACCTCTTTATAGGTTAGGATCTTGCTTAGCTCATAGGCCATGACTTCACCAATACGTTCTATATTTTTACGAAAACGCATGCTGTCTTTCTGGACATTTACATCGCGGATTTGAGATAAAAAATGATTGAGAATACTGTTGTTTTCGGAAATATAATGAATGCGCATTTAGTGTAAAATTTGTATTAGTAGGATAAAAGTATAAAAACTATATTTGTAAATAAAATTTAAACTATGTTTTCACAATTTGCCTTTTCTATTTTTGAGGAAAGTATCACCGATTATCATAAGTTTGATAATGTCGATCAACCCATAAATAACCCTTATCCAAAAGATAAAATTGAACATTTATTATATCTGAAAAACTGGATTGATACGGTTCAATGGCATTTTGAAGACATTATCCGTGACCCGAAGATTAATCCGGAAGCAGCCTTGATTTTAAAAAGAAGAATCGATGCGTCCAACCAGGAAAGAACGGATATGGTAGAATATATCGACAGCTATTTTCTTCAGAAGTTTGCAACAGTAAATGTAAAACCAACGGCAAAAATCAACTCCGAAAGTCCGGCTTGGGCACTGGATCGTTTGTCGATACTGGCATTGAAAATTTATCACATGAATGAAGAAGCAAATCGTAAAGAAGCCAGCGAAGAACATAGAGCAAAATGCCAGGAAAAACTAAACGTTTTATTGGAACAGAAAAAAGATCTGACCACTGCTATTGATGATTTGTTAACCGACATTGAAAACGGTGATAAGTACATGAAGGTGTACAAACAAATGAAGATGTATAATGACGATGAGTTGAACCCGGTTTTGTACCAGAATAAAAAGTAGCCTTAAGGCACATGTCTAAAATTAAACACATTTTAGTAATAAGACTTTCAGCAATGGGCGATGTTGCCATGATCGCACCGGTGCTGCGGGCTTTTGTTTCCCAATATCCCAATGTGAAAGTCACGGTGGTATCGAGGCCGTTTTTCAAGCCCTTTTTTGAGGATATTCCCGGCGTTGCGTTTTTTAATGTTGATCTGCAGGGAAGACACGAAGGACCTACCGGTCTGTTGCGGTTGTTCTATGACCTGACAAAACTAAAAGCCGATGCTGTAGCCGATCTGCACAATGCAATCCGCTCGAAAGTTATCCGTAAGTTATTTGCCTTAACGGGAAAAAGAGTAACGTTTATGGACAAGGGAAGAAAAGAGAAAGAGGAACTGACAAGAGCCGAAAACAAAATTTTCAAACCCCTGCTGTCTACTTTCGAACGACATGCTTTGGCGTTTAATAAACTCGGTTTCCCGATTGATCTGCAACACCCTGTTTTTCCGGCAAAAAAAGAACTCAGCGCCATGAGCCTTGAGGTTGTGGGAACAAAAAATGGGAAATGGATTGGAATTGCCCCTTTTGCACAATATGAAACAAAAATGTACCCGCTGGATTTAATACAGCAGGTAATTGATAAACTGGCGCAAAACAAAGACTATACGATCTTTCTTTTTGGCGGCGGACAGGATGAAGTGGATAGCCTGAACAAATTAAGCAAAGGACAGGAAAATATAATCGTGGTTGCCGGAAAACTGAAATTACCACAGGAAATGGAAGTAATCAGTAATCTCGATGTTATGGTCAGTATGGATTCCGGAAACGGTCATATTGCTGCAATGTTAGGAATAAAGGTGATTACCCTTTGGGGAGCAACCCATCCTTATGCCGGATTCCTGCCGTTTAACCAGCCGATGGAAAACTCACTGATTCCGGACAGAACCCGTTATCCGTTGCTGCCAACGTCTGTTTACGGAAATAAAACGGTAGAAGGATATGAAGACGTGATGCACACCATTTCGCCGGAAAGCGTGATCGCTAAAATTGAATCGGTATTATAACGAATAAGCATAAAAAAACGCCCTTAGAACTAAGGGCGTTTTTTTATGCTTTATATTATACATCGTCGTAATCGATATAGATTTCACTGGATGTTGGATGTGCCTGACAGGTTAAAATTAATCCTGAGGCAATTTCTTTGTCGGTTAAGATGGAATTTTTTCGCATTTCGGCGCTGCCACTTGTTATTTTTGCCAGACAGCTGCTGCAAATACCGCCCTGACAGGAATATGGGGCATCAACACCTTGTTTTAAAGCTGCTTCAAGAATGGTTTGCTTTTGAGCCATTTCGAAAGTAACCTCTTCATCGTCAACCAAAACCGTGATTTTAGTATGCCCGCCTAAAGTATTTTCAATTTTAGTTTCTGTAGAGGATGTTGTGAAAAGCTCAAACTTAATATCTTTTTCAGGAACATTCTGCTCTTTTAAAACACCGCTTACGGTCGCAATCATTTCTTCCGGACCACACAAATAATATTTGGCGAATGTTAGCGAAGCATGTTTGTTCTTGATTACAAAATTAACGGTAGAACGCTCAATTCTTCCAAAAATGGAATCTTCGGCTTTAGCCTGGCTGAATACATAGTGTACAAAGAAACGACCTACGTATTGCAGTTGTAAATCATGCAGTTTTTTATAAAAAATAGTATCCTCTGGCGATTTGTTTCCGTAAACCAGAACAAAAGTACTGTTTGGTTCTCCTTCTAAAACAGCCTGTATGATAGACATAACCGGTGTGATACCGCTTCCGGCAGCAAATGCAGCATAATTGCGCTGATTGTCCGGTTTGGGTTCAAAAGTAAATTTTCCTTCCGGAACGCCAACTTCAATACGATCACCTTCTTTTAATTTTTCATTTGCTATTCTCGAAAAGTAACCGTCCGAAACCGCTTTAATCGCTACACGCAATTCACCGCTGGAGGGAGAGGAACAGATGGAATAGGCTCTGCGGATCTCTTTTCCGTCCTGGGAATATTTTATATTAATGTATTGACCGGCGATAAATTGGTATTCAGATTTTAAATTTTCCGGAACATCAAAAGAAACAGAAACAGCCTGTGCGGTTTCTCTTCTGACTTCTTTTATTAATAAAGAATGAAATGTTGACATGTTTACAATTGTTTATGCTGCAAATGTACTAAACCTATAGCCTTTGATAAATCCCTTTTGCAAAAAAATAATACTCAGGACTCTTATGCATAAGAAAATTATGTATATTGGAGTCGGAAAAAATCAGGAAATGAAGAATTCACAATTATATAAAGGCAGCCTGAATACAATTATCATGCGCTTGCTGGAAGAAAACGGCAGGATGTATGGTTATGAAATTACGCAAAAAGTAAAGGAAATCACCAAAGGCGACCTGAATGTTACCGAAGGAGCGCTGTATCCGGCGCTGCACAAACTGGAAGCAGAAGGTTTTCTGGATGTGGAAATGGAAAAAGTAGACAACAGGCTCCGGAAATATTATAGGCTGACCGCAAGCGGAGAACAGGAAACCGTTAACCGCCTGGCAGAATTAGAAACATTTATTAAGAACATGCAGGTGCTGGTAAAGCCCAAATTTCAAATATAATCGAATAGTATAAAAGATGAATACAGGCAAAACGGCAGACCGAAGGGTAAATGAAACAGAAATAGAAAAACTATATGCTTTTACCGGTCAGCATTATGTGGCATATTATGACGTACAAACGGAGCTGGTAGACCATTTGGCAAATGCAATTGAAGCACAGTGGGCTATTAATCCGGCAATCTCTTTTGATGAAGCCTTAAAAATCGAATTCCGGAAATTTGGAGTTTTCGGCTTCACAACAATTCTGGAGGAAAGACAGGCAGCATTAACCGGAAAGTACAACCGCCGGATTTTAGCAGAATTCAGACGCTTTTTCAGATTGCCCAAAATTATCCTCGTCATAGCAACCGTTTATGTGGTATTCCAGTTACTGAACCGCAGCGATTATCCTGATTACAGTATTTTGGGACTGTTTGTCATAACCTTTTTTATAGAAGGAATAGCCGCGTTTTTATGGCTGAATAAAAATAAAAAACAGCAGAAAATAACCGGTAAAAAATGGCTGCTGGAAAGTATCATGAAGAATATTTATTTCTCATTTCCGCTGCTCTTTCTGAGCAATGGTTTTAATATTATATACCAGATAATGAATAAGATCGAAATGGGATTCCGGACCATTTTACTATTCTCGATACTGCTGGTATTGCTATACCTTTTCCTATATATCCGTATGAAAATACTGCCTAAAATATTTCAGGAAGAAATGAATGAAATTGTTAAAAAGCATCAGATTATAAAATAATATGTAACAAAAGATATAAAGCCGCATCTAACCTTAAATAAAACAGTATAAATTTCATGTTAAAACATTTTATCACTTTAGAGTGGAAATCATTCCTGCGATCCGCCTCATTCACATCGAATCTGGTGCTCAAGATTTTCATGATTTTAGCAGGGTTATATTTTATCGCATTGTTTTTAATATTAGGGGCTGCCCTGTATTATATCCTTGAGGAAAGCCAGATGAAACCGTTTCCGGTAGTCAATACCTTTATTATTTACTATTTGTTTGGGGATTTAATAATGCGGTTTTTCCTGCAAAAAACGCCGGTAATGAATATTAAACCACTGCTTTTTATAAATATCAGGAAAAACAGCATTGTCAATTATACGTTAGGAAAAACAGCGATTTCATTTTTTAATGTATTGCACCTGTTCTTTCTGGTTCCTTTTTCGGTAGTATTGTTTATCGAAGGTTTTGATCCTTTGGGAGTTAGCTGCTGGTTTTTGGGAATGATCCTGTTGATCCTGGCAAACAACTACTTAAACATACTCATTAATAAAAAGGACCTGCTGCTTTATATCATAATTGGCCTTATCGTTGTAATTGCAGGATCACAATATTATAACCTGTTTGATATCACTCAGTATACCCGAAGCTTTTTTATGGGATTGTACGAGATGAAATGGCTGGTAATCGTTCCGGTAATCCTTTGTGGTATTTTGTATGAAATTACCTTTAGATATTTTAAAAAGAATCTGTATTTGGATGCCGGATTAGAGTTGAAACACGAAATTGCCAGAACAGAAAACCTGACCTGGTTAAACCAATTCGGAACTTTGGGAACCTTTCTTAAAAACGATATCAAACTTCTGAAAAGAAACAAGCGTTCCAAAATGACCATCATCATGAGTGTGGTATTCCTGTTTTACGGGCTGCTGTTTTTCTCAAATGGGATTGAAAGCTATAGTGCACCACACTGGAAAATTTTTGCGGGAATTTTTGTTACCGGTGGCTTCTTGCTAAACTTCGGACAGTTTGTGCCAAGCTGGGACAGTGCTTATTATCCTTTAATGATGAGCCAGAATATCAAATACAGGGATTATCTGAATTCGAAGTGGTGGCTAATGGTGATTGCCACGGTAATTTCAACAGTACTGGCTTCTTTCTACCTGTATTTTGGCTGGGAAGTTTATGCTGCTATTCTTGTGGGAGCTATCTACAATTTAGGGGTAAATGCCCATGTTGTACTTTGGGCCGGTGCTTATGTTAAAACACCGATTGACCTGTCAACAAGTAAAAACGCATTTGGCGACAAACAGGCTTTTAATGTAAAAAGCTTACTGCTGGCACTGCCAAAAATTGCATTGCCGTTATTGTTATATGCCATCGGGCATTATACCTTGGGATCCACTTTTGGATTTATACTGGTTGCTTCGGCCGGTGTTATCGGTTTTGCTTTTAGAAACAAAGTGTTTGCAATTATTGAACGCGTTTATAAAACGGAGAAGTACAAAACCCTTGCAGCCTACAAACAGAAAAATTAAGCTATTAATTAAATAAAGTATAGATAATGATACACGTAACGAATCTATCAAAAACATATAACGGTACTACCGTATTGAACATTGAAAACCTTGAAATTAAAAAAGGAGAGAGCTTTGGATTAGTTGGGAATAACGGTGCTGGGAAAACAACATTCTTCAGCCTGTTGCTGGATTTGATCCAACCGTCAACAGGACACATCATAAACAATTCGGTTCAGGTGAACAACAGTGAAGCCTGGAAACCATTTACGGCAGCTTTTCTCGATGAAAGCTTCCTGATCGGGTACTTAACACCGGAAGAATATTTCTATTTTATCGGGGAATTACGCGGACAAAATAAAGCCGATGTGGATGCGCTTTTGGCAAAGCACGAAGATTTCTTTAACGGAGAAATTCTGAATAATAAAAAATACCTGCGGGATCTGTCTAAAGGAAACCAGAAAAAAGTGGGTATTATCGCCACATTAATCGGAAGCCCGGAAGTTATTATTCTGGACGAACCGTTTGCGAATCTGGATCCGACAACGCAAATCCGTCTGAAAAAAATAATCAAGGAACTGGCGGCTAATCCAAATGTAACGGTTTTAGTATCAAGCCATGACCTGCTGCACACGATTGAGGTGAGCGACCGTATCGTTGCTCTTGAAAAAGGAAGGGTGGTAAAAGACATACACACCACGGCAGAAACCCTTCAGGAACTTGAAGAATTCTTTGCAGTATAACACTTTATCCCCCGGTTATTCGGGGGATTTCTTTTTCTTTTAACCCTTTTTTAAGGTCAAATTTTCCACATATCAAAAAGAAACGTATTTTTACCTCTCTTTATACTAAAAAAAGAAATTGGAAGTTAAAGAACTAAAAACGTTTTTATATTGAAAACCAAGATATTCAGATACGCTTTTGGCGTTGGACTTTTTCTTTTTCTGTGGGCCTGTTCCACAAAGAAAAACTCACTTGTAAGAAGAAATTATCATGCCGTTACTGCCGAATATAATATTTTATATAACGGCGGGGTCGCTTTCGATAAAGGAGTAGAAGAATTAAAAGGAACCTATAAAGATAATTTTTGGGAAGTGCTGCCCGTTGAACGTATGCAGGATATTGAAGCCGGAGTATTACCCGGACAGGCAAAGAATGCAAATTTTGACAGAGCAGAAACGAAGGCTATCAAAGCCATTCAGAAACACTCCATGTATATAGACGGAGGCGAGAAAAACCCTCAGATGGATGAAGCCCACTTACTGCTTGGAAAAGCCCGGTATTATGACAATCGGTTCATTCCGGCTTTGGAAGCATTCAACTATATCCTGTATAAATATTCCAATAGTGATAAAATATATGAAGCGAAAGTTTGGAGAGAAAAAACCAATATTCGTCTGGAAAATGAAGCGTTAGCGATCAAAAACCTGAAAAAACTACTGGAAGACAACAAACTGAAAGGACAGGTTCAGGCAGATGCCAATGCGATATTGGCACAGGCATATATGAATCTGGGTTCCATTGACAGTGCTGTGGTTAACCTGAAAACAGCCCGGAATTTAACAAAACACAACGAAGAAAAAGCAAGATACCATTTTATCTTAGGACAGTTGTATGGCGATTTGAATTATCCTGACAGCGCGTTTGCCTCTTTTCAGTCGGTTATTGACATGCGAAGAAAATCGCCGCGCCGTTATGTTATTCAGGCACATGCCAAACAGGCCGCACAATTTGATTACAAAGCCGGAGACACGCTGGCATTCCTTGAAAAGTTTGGCAAACTGGCAGAAGATCGTGAAAACCGACCGTATCTGGATGTGATCAATCACCAGGTTGCGTTGTTTTACGACAAACAGGATAAAAAAATACAGGCAAAAAAATTCTACAATAAATCCCTGCGTTCCATATCGCAGGACAATTACCTGATTGCTTCCAATTACCGCAATTTGGCAGAAATCTATTTTGACGATGCAAAATACCTTGTAGCCGGACAATACTATGACAGTACAATGTCAAAACTAAACCCAAAAACAAGAGAGTTTATTGCCATTAAGAAAAAAAGAGAAAACCTTAATGACGTTATCAAATATGAAGGAATTGCCAGGGTAAATGACAGTATCTTATATGTAACGGGATTAAATGCTAACGACCAGCGAAACTATTATGAGGCTTATATTGAAAAGCTGAAAATAGAAGATGCCAAAAGAGCGCTGGAAGCAGAGAAGGCAAAAAACATTGCCGAAAACGGCGGTGCTATCGACGGACAGTCGGCAAGTATGGCTAATCCGGATGTTTCCTCGAAAAGTGAGGCAATGCAAATGATGTCCAAACAGCTGCCGCCATCTGATGAAGACACACAAAAAAAGAACGGTATTGTTAAAAGTGCTGCAAATCTCGGATCGGGGACCAATACCTTTTATTTCTATAACCCGTCAACCGTTGCTTACGGAAGAAGTGAATTTAAGAAAAAATGGGGGAACAGAGCTTTAAAAGACAACTGGCGTTGGTCTACCCAGGAAAGTATTGATAAAGAAGACAATAAAGACAATCAGGATGTCGCCGTTGTAGATGAAAATCCGAAAACAAAAATGGAGGATGAACGTTATACTCCGGATTTCTATATCAAACAATTGCCTACAGAGCAAAAAGTACTGGACAGCCTGGCGAAAGAACGCAACTTTGCCTATTTCCAGCTGGGAACGATTTACAAAGAGAAATTTAAAGAATACAAACTGGCGGCTGCCAAATTGGAGAAACTGCTGGTCAATAAACCGGAAGAACGTTTGGTCCTGCCGGCAAAATACAACTTGTTCAAAATATACGAGATCATCGATCCGGCAAAAGCCGAAATTATGAAACAGCAAATTCTGGCCGAATATCCGGATAGCCGCTATGCCCAGATATTATTGAACAATGCGTCTGATGCTGCTATTGCAGGTAGTCCGACAGAAGTGTACAACAACCTGTTCAAACAATATGAAAAAGGACAGCTGCAGGAAGTGTTGAGTCAGCTGGATCCGGTTATCGAGAACTTTAACGGCGACGAAATGGTTCCGAAATTTGAACTTTTAAAAGCAAACACGTTAGGACGACTAAAAGGACTGGAAGAATATAAAAAAGCCCTGAACTTTGTTGCGCTGAACTATCCGAATGCCGAAGAAGGAAAACAGGCGGAAGTGCTGGTTAAAACCGATATCCCAAAACTGGAACAACTGGAACTGGGTAAAGGAACTCCGATGAGCTGGAAACTGGTCTTTGAAATTCCGTATCCGAATGATGCCAAAACAAAAGTGCTGACAGACAAGCTGCAAAAATACATCACAGACCGAAGCAGTGATAAAATCACCTTATCGAACGATGTGTACACAGCCGATAAAAGCTTTGTTATTGTTCACGGGTTCTCCAGTAAAGAAGCCGCACAGTCAACAATAAGTGTGCTGAAAGACTTTAAAGGTTATAAAGTAACAGAAACACCATTTGTTGTTTCCAATGAAGATTATAAAGTAATCCAGATCAAAAAAAATCTGGAAGCCTATAAGGCCACGCTGAAATAAGTAAAAACACAATGCTCCTGCTAATGCGGAGCATTGCGGCTATTATAAAACTATTCCCTAACTTTGTTCTGTAAAGAAATAAGTCATGTTTGATAAACCACAAAAATCCTATACCGATTTACTCGGGAAAACCAATAGAATTGTTGAAGGAACTACAATAAAAGGGGATATTATTTCTCAGGCCGATTTTAGACTTGACGGACATCTGATTGGAAATTTCACGTCAAAAGGCCGGTTGGTTATTGGCCCTGCCGGTAGTGTTACAGGAGATATTTCCTGTAAAACAGCCGATATTGAAGGGAAATTCAACGGAAAAATCGAAGTGACCGACATTCTGAATATTAAATCCAAGGCCTCCATTAAAGGGGAAGCTATAGTGGGGAAACTTGCTGTAGAACCCGGTGCCGATTTCAGTGCGTCCTGTGTGATGCGCAATGTGGTAAAAACAATCGCTAAAGATGAATCAGGATCAGGAGAAAAAATCGCGTAATAAGTGGCTGGCACTAATTAATATCCCGTTCCAGATGGGGATAATAATTTTTGCGTTTGCATATTTAGGCGGCTGGCTTGATGACAAATACCCGAATCCCAATGATTTATATGTAAAAATCCTGACGTTGTTAGGTGTTTTTGTGGCGCTTTATAATGTGATAAGGCAGGTAAATCAATTAAATAAATAAATTAAAATTCATGAGCAGGAAAAAATATGATGTAATACTTCGTTTGTTTCAGATTATGCCCGCAGTGGCGCTTTTACACATTCTGATATTTCAATTCGGTATTCCTTCTCAAACGTATCAGGCATTTCATTATCCGGTGTATACCGTGTACCTGTTCTTCTTTATCCTCTCTTTGGTATTACTTTTCATTTTAATAAAAATAAACGAAACAAAACCCGAACAGTTAGGTTTTGTTTTTCTGGTCCTAATCAGTATTAAGTTTGCGTTAAGTTATATTTTTCTGTTACCGGTGCTTCAGGACAATACCGAGAGTACTTATATGGAGAAAATTAATTTTTTTATGATTTTTATTGCTTTTTTAGCGGTAGAAGTGGTTTTGGCTTCACGATTATTAAATAAGAAATAATAAACGAAGTAAAAATTCATAAATACACTAAAAAAGAGGGGCAATAATCTTGGAATATTAATTAAAAATGTACCTTTGCACCAAATTTAAGGACCGTAAAAATTAAGATATTTAATAAGGTATGGTGATTTCAAAAAAACCTGTCAGATTTATTCTAGCAACTTTTGTAGGGCTGCTTTCTTCTGTTGCTATAGCTAACCCTGTAGTAGACACTACTCAAGTAAAAACTGAAGTGGCGCATGAGGCTCATGTAACTGCTGATGCAGCACACAATGAAGCTTCTCATGGAGACGAGCACGAAGCTCAGGATCCAAAAGACAAAGTAACAGCTTACATTGAACACCACTTGCAGGATTCGCATGATTTTGTTTTCTTTTCAGATGAAAAAGAAGGTAAACATTATGGTTTCTCTTTGCCGGTTATCTTAATTGATAACGGCTTGAAGGTATTCTCTTCTTCAAAATTACACCACGGGGAAACTGTGGCGGAAGTTGATGGTAACTATTATAAATTATACCATGGTAAAATCTATAAAACAGATGCTGCCGGTACAATTACTTATGATGAGCACCACCACCCGGCTAACGTAAAACCGTTAGATTTTTCAATCACTAAAAATGTTGTGTCAATGTTGGTAGTATCGGCGTTATTATTGCTGATGTTTACCGGTTTGGCAAAATCATACAAAAAAGGACCAATCCCTACAGGTTTCGGAAGAGTTTTAGAGCCGCTGATTCTTTTTATCAGAGACGAAATCGCTATTCCTAACATCGGAGAGAAAAAGTACAGAAAATACATGGGTTACCTGTTAACGGTATTCTTCTTTATCTGGTTGTTAAACCTTTTAGGAATGACACCTCTTGGAATTAACGTTACCGGAAATATTGCTGTAACTGTTTGTTTGGCTTTGTTTACCTACTTTATTACACAATTCAGTGCGAATAAAGATTACTGGGGACACATTTTCTGGATGCCGGGTGTTCCGGTTCCAATGAAAATTATCTTAATGCCAATTGAGATTTTAGGAACATTAACAAAACCATTTGCATTATTAATTCGTTTATTTGCAAATATTACTGCAGGTCACGTTGTAATCATGAGTTTGATTGCTATGATCTTCGTAGGAAAGAATATCTATGCCGATATGCCAATCTCTTTAGGTTTGACACTATTTATTTCGGTTATTGAAATTTTAGTAGCATTCTTACAAGCGTTTATCTTTACAATGTTATCATCATTGTTTATCGGTATGGCGGTTCAGGATCATCACCATGATGATCATGGACACGAAGAAGAAAATGTAATTATTTAATTTAGAAGTTTAATTTTTTTAATATATACTTATGGGAAGTCTTAATTTAATCGGAGCTGGTTTAGTAGTAATCGGAGCAGGTTTAGGTTTAGGTAAAATCGGTGGATCTGCTATGGACGCTATTGCTCGTCAGCCAGAAGCTGCTGGAAAAATTCAAACAGCGATGATTATTATCGCTGCTTTATTAGAAGGTTTAGCATTCGCTGCTTTAATCTTAGGAAAATAATAAAGGAAAAAAGTTTAACAATACCTGTAACGGTTGGTTGCAGGTGTTGTTTTATTAGTAAGAAAAAAATTAAATCATAATATATTCATTATAATGGAGAAATTAATTAACGATTTTTCATTCGGTTTATTCTTTTGGCAAGCACTTATCTTATTAGTGTTAATCCTGCTTTTAGTTAAATTTGCCTGGAAGCCAATTATGGATTCTATCACGGCTCGTGAGGAAGGTATTAAAAATGCAATCGCTTCAGCTGAAAATGCGAAGAAAGAAATGCAAAACCTTAAAGCTGATAACGAAAAATTATTAGCAGAAGCAAGAGCAGAAAGAGATACAATGATTAAAGAAGCTCGTGAAATTAAAGAAAAAATGATTGCTGATGCGAAAGCAGAAGCTCAGGTTCAAGGTGATAAAATGATTGAGCAGGCAAAAGCGACAATCAACAGTGAGAAAAATGCAGCGATGGTTGAATTGAAAAACCATGTGTCTACACTTTCATTGGAAATTGCTGAGAAATTATTAAAAGAAGAACTAGCTAACAAGGATACTCAAACCAAATTGGTTGAGAAAATGTTAGATGACGTAAAATTAAATTAATCGTTTATGGCAAGAGCTGCGATTAGATATGCAAAAGCAATTTTAGATATTGCTAATGCAAACGGTCATGCCGCAACAGTAAATGAGGATATGAAAACCATCATTACTGCTGTAAATGAAAGTAAAGAGCTGGAAGATTTTTTAGGGAACCCGGTTGTAAAGGGTGATGTGAAAAATGCAGCACTATCTGAAATATTTGCTTCTGTTCAGTCAGAAACGAAAGGGTTATTCCAATTGCTTTTAGAAAACAAAAGATTTGAAATTCTTGCAGAAATTGCAACGCAATACAACGCTTTGTTTGACGAAATGAACGGAATTGAAAAAGTAAAAGTTACAACAGCTTTTCCTATCACCCCGGAATTAGAAGCTAAAGTTTTAGCGAAGATCAAAGAATTTTCAAACAAATCCGTTACAATTGAAAACATTGTAGACCCGGAAATTATTGGAGGATTTGTTTTAAGAATAGGAGATAAGCAATACAATGCTTCCATAGCAACAAGATTGCGCGAATTAAAAAGAGAATTAAGTAATTAATATTTACCACACTGAAAGGTGTTTAAATTATAAATCAAGATGGCAGAAATTAAGCCTGCTGAAATTTCAGCAATATTAAAGAAACAATTATCTGGTTTTGAATCAGGAGCTACTTTGGAAGAGGTGGGAACAGTTCTTCAAGTGGGTGACGGTATCGCTCGTGTTTATGGTTTATCTAACGCACAATACGGTGAGTTAGTGCAATTTGAAAACGGGTTAGAGGCAATTGTATTAAACCTTGAAGAAGATAATGTAGGTGTGGTATTATTAGGTCCGTCTACTGGAATCAGAGAAGGGTCAACAGTTAAGAGAACACAACGTATCGCTTCATTGAAAGTTGGTGAAGAAATGGTAGGGCGTGTGGTTAACACGCTAGGTTTCCCTATCGATGGAAAAGGACCTATCGGTGGAGATCTTTACGAAATGCCATTAGAAAGAAAAGCTCCTGGAGTTATCTTCCGTCAACCGGTAACAGAACCGTTACAAACAGGTATTAAATCGGTAGATGCCATGATCCCTGTTGGACGTGGACAACGTGAGCTTGTAATCGGTGACCGTCAAACTGGTAAAACAACAGTTTGTATCGATACAATCTTAAACCAAAAAGAATTTTACGATGCAGGTAAACCTGTATTCTGTATATATGTTGCAGTAGGACAAAAAGCTTCTACAGTTGCCGGAATCGCTAAAACATTAGAAGAAAAAGGAGCAATGGCTTATACGGTTATTGTTGCTGCTAATGCTTCCGATCCTGCTCCAATGCAGGTTTATGCTCCTTTCGCAGGTGCAGCAGTAGGGGAGTACTTCCGTGATACAGGTCGTCCGGCTTTAATTGTTTATGATGATTTATCTAAACAAGCGGTGGCTTACCGTGAGGTGTCTTTATTATTACGTCGTCCACCAGGACGTGAGGCGTATCCTGGAGACGTTTTCTACCTTCACTCAAGATTATTAGAGCGTGCTGCAAAAGTTATTGCTGATGATAGCATCGCTAAAAACATGAATGACTTACCGGAATCTTTACGTCCAATCGTTAAAGGTGGTGGTTCGTTAACAGCTTTACCAATTATCGAAACACAAGCGGGTGACGTTTCTGCGTATATCCCTACAAACGTAATTTCGATTACAGATGGTCAGATCTTCCTGGAGTCTGATTTATTCAACTCTGGTGTACGTCCGGCGATTAACGTTGGTATCTCTGTATCACGTGTTGGAGGTAACGCTCAGATCAAATCAATGAAAAAAGTATCGGGTACATTAAAATTAGACCAGGCACAATTCCGTGAATTAGAAGCTTTCGCGAAATTCGGATCTGATTTGGATGCGGTTACTTTAAACGTAATTGAAAAAGGTAGACGTAACGTTGAAATCTTGAAACAAGCAGTAAACGATCCGTATACTGTAGAAGATCAGGTTGCAATTATCTATGCCGGAACGAAAAACTTATTAAGAAACGTTCCTGTTAATAAAGTAAAAGAATTTGAAAAAGATTATTTAGAATTCTTAAAAGCGAAACATAAAGATACTCTTGATGCTTTAAAAGCGGGTAAATTCACAGACGAAATTACAGACGTTTTAGAAAAAGTAGCTAAAGAAGTTTCTGCAAAATATTAATAATTTGATAGTTTGAAAATTTGAAGATGGCTGACATCTTCAAATTTTTCAGATTATTTCATTTTCAAATCGACAAATGGCAAATTTAAAGGAAATACGTAATAGGATTACTTCTGTTTCATCAACGATGCAAATTACATCTGCGATGAAAATGGTGTCTGCAGCTAAGCTGAAAAAAGCACAAGATGCAATTACAGCAATGCGCCCTTATGCCGAAAAATTAACAGAGCTAATACAAAATTTAAGTGCGTCACTAGAAGGAGATGCTGCTGGAAAATTTGCGGATCAACGTGATGTAAATAAAGTATTGATTGTTGCAATTACTTCGAACAGAGGACTTTGTGGAGCTTTCAATGCGAACGTTCTTAAACAGGTTAGAACACTTACGGAAGCCTATGCAGGAAAACAGATTGATGTGATTACTGTTGGTAAAAAAGGAAATGACGTACTTAGAAAAACCAATAATGTTATCGACAACCAAAGTGCTATCTATGATAACCTGGCATTTGAAGGTGTTGCTGCTATTGCAGAAACATTAATGGAAAAATTCGTTGCCGGAGAGTATGACAAGATTGAATTGGTATACAATCAGTTTAAAAATGCTGCTACGCAAATCGTGATGACCGAACAATTTTTACCGTTAGCTTCAATCGAAGGAACTCAGGTGGCAACATCAGATTATATTTTTGAACCTTCTAAAGAAGAAATTGTGTTGACTTTAATTCCAAAGTCGTTAAAAACACAATTATACAAAGCGATCAGAGATTCATTCGCGGCAGAACATGGTGCCCGTATGACAGCAATGCATAAAGCAACGGATAATGCTACCGAATTAAGAAACCAGTTGAAACTTACTTATAACAAAGCACGTCAGGCTGCCATTACAAACGAGATCCTTGAAATCGTTGGTGGTGCTGAAGCTTTAAAAAGCTAAGTAAACTTTTAAAAGTATTTAATAATTGTTTATCGGTTATTAAACAACAATAAAATTCAAAAAAAGCGACAAGAGTAATCTTGTCGCTTTTTTGTTTTTATAAAATTCCGGGAAAGGAAGTGTGCCGTTCCCTTTTGTATCGTGTATAAAAAGGAGCAGGAAAAAAATCATTTAAAAACTTCAAGAAAAGGAATTTTACAGATTTATGGCAATAATAACCTGCCATATTATAATGGTAACAAAAAATGCTATTGAATTTAGCTCACTCCGGATTGGAAATTTGCCGGATAAATTGGTAAAGGAACTAAAGATTGCATTTTTTTGGATATTTTTTATAAAGGAAACAGGCCAATTATTCCTTATATATATAGGAGCAGAAAATCAGCGAAGCAGTTTTTTGATATTTAATGGAACCTGGTATTTAAAAAAACAGCTTATTTGAAAAGATTGAAGACCGGATTTTAGCAGCGAAATAGCGATCAGGTATCGGTTCTGGTAAAAAACGACAATACTTTTCAGGAATAATTTTGCGCTTTATAAATAGGAAATAGTTGGAAGAGCCAGTAAAATCAGTATTTGAGAGCAAAAATGGGAAAACCCCCTAAAAATAATTTGTTATATTAAGGATTAGTAATCAGTTTGTTAAGTAATTGTTTTAGGGGAAGGCAAAAAATAGTTTAGAAATAGTTTGGAGAAGAGTAAAAAGGTGCTACTTTTGCACCCGCAATCAAGGCGAAGTTCATTAGATATTGAGGTTGAATCGGAGTGAAAAAGGGATTAAAAAATTTTTCAAAAAAGATTTGGCTAAATGGAATAAAGGTTTTACCTTTGCAGCCCGCAAAAACGGGAAGTTCATTGAGAGATTGCGTAGGATTTTTGAGTTAAGAAGCTTTT
>Ga0209958_1000308_pt1 | contig 117185 bp, 95 predicted proteins | sample ThiBio_inoc_plan_FD_183942 | JGI IMG/M metagenome (GOLD analysis project Ga0209958, IMG submission 183942) | Wastewater bioreactor microbial communities from Cape Town, South Africa - Thiocy_inoc_plan (SPAdes) | ecosystem: Engineered > Bioremediation > Thiocyanate > Unclassified | place: South...
CCGAGCTCACCGCGACCACCCCCACCATCGACGAGGCGGTGATACTCCCCGAGATCACCGCCGCCTAAACTAACGACAGCTGATCATCGCAACGAAGCGAAAGACCACCACTCAAACGGACGCGGCCGTCGATCTGCTCACCACTGTCAGCCAGGGCGGTGCTCGCCGACGGTGCCGGGTCGGCGCTGCACGCGGAGAGCAGAAGGGCTCCCGCAGCGACGACGGCGCCCGCTTGGGCGAGGCGGGCGGTGGACGGGAAGGGCATGGGACTCTCCTCGGGGGGTGTGGTTCGGGTGGGGTATGTCGTGCGGGACGAGCTGAATCGGGCACGGTGGCTTGCGCTGCGCCGTCTCGCATCGAGAATTACCTCGACGTCGACGGGTGACGGGCGAAGCGAGGCGAGCACGCGAAGCGCCGCCTCGACGGCGGGGATCGTCGCAGCCTCGACGAGAACCGTCGCGGTCGCGCGCCGAGTGAGTGCCGGAGTCAGTCCCCACACCCGCACGCCATCCGGAAGGTCGATACCCGCCAGAGCGCTCTCGGCGACGAAGGTCGTGCCGACGCGGTGGCGGGCGAGAGCTACAGCTGCCGCGGCATTCGAGACCTGCATGTCGTCCCCGGCCCGCGGACGCTCGAGTCGCTCGGCGAGCAGGTCACCCGGCGATCCGTCGCCGCGAATCCACATCTCGTCGGCCAACAGCGCGGGATCGATGCGCCCACCGACGGGAGCAAGGTTCGCGGTGCTCACCGCGACGATCTCTTCGGCGAACAGGAACGTCGAGCGCATCCCGCTGCGCCTGGTGATCGCGTGGCGCTCGCCGCTGACGGCAAGAGTGAGGGTGACCGCGATGTCAGCGCGGCCGTCCTGCACCAGAGCGAGGGCAGCCGCATTATCGGATGCCTCCACGAACGAAGCATCGATCTCGGGCTGCTGCGCGGCGAGGCGTCCGAGGGCCGGCGCGACGACCGTGCCTACCGCGTCGGCGGAGGCTGCGATCCGGACGAGATCAGCTCGACGCCCCAGCATCCTCGCCAGCTCCGTAGCTGCCGCCGTCAGGCTCGCGTCGATCCGGGGCGCGTGCTGAGCAAGCAGCGCACCGGTCGGGGTCAGGCGCGCAGCGCGCGCGGTGCGGACAACGAGTGCGACCCCGAGGCGAGCCTCGAGCCGCTGCACGTGCTGGGTGATCGTCGGCTGGGAGTATCCGAGCGATCGGGCGGCGGCGCTGATTGAGCCCGTCTGGTCGATCGCGACCAGGATGCGGAGGGAATGGACATCGAGTGCTCGAGTGAGCGCATCGATGTCGATGTCACCTCGTTGATCCATAGCGAGATGCTATCCATGGCCAGGTTTCGATGGTGTAACAATATGTTTCTGACGGCGCTCCTTGCGACGATGGCGCTGCTGCACACTCCCCGCGACGAAAGGCTCGTCATGACAACCACCGAGCAGTGGCGCGCGCACCGCGACGCCGCCGTCTGGTCGCCCGGCGGAATCGCCACGCTCGCGGCGACGCACTGGCTGGACCCGACACCACGCTCCTTCGAGGGCGTTCCGGGCGACTGGCACGCCGAGGACGGACGGGCCATCGGGTCAATTCAGTCTGGATTCGTCAACCTGGCGCCCGGCGAGCGCTGGGAATCCGGAGGCCTCGAACTTCGAGGTTTCGAGCGTGACGGCGCGGTGGCGCTGCGCGTCTACGACCCGTCGGCGCCCACGGCGCGAGGGATCTCACAGATCGAGCGCTGGTCCGTTGACGATCGGATGCGGCTCGTCGCGCGACTGGAGCTCACTCCACGCCGCGATGTGCCGACCCTCGCGGTTGACGGTTACCAGAGCACCGATGACTACGAGGGACTCCTGCACCTCGCGCTGCCAGACGGAGATGTGGCACTGTGCGTGCAACTGCTCGACGACGGCTCCCTGTTCGCCGCGTTCTCCGACGCGACCAGCGGAAACGAAAGCTACCGATTCCGGTTCCTGCGGATGCCGGCACCGGAACCGGACGGATCGGTCACCGTCGACTTCAATCGCGCCTATCTCCCGCCCTGCGCGTTCTCGGACGGCTACGTGTGCGTCTTTCCCCCACCCACCAACCGCTGGGACGTGCCGGTTCGTGCGGGCGAGCGCCTCGTCCGCTGAACCGAACCGCCCGCGTCATCAATCGATAATCCGATCCGGCGCCGAGAATCCGAGCGGGAGCCGTGCGCATCGGCGCCCGATCGGATTCTCGCGGGGAGGTTCGCTCTAGAGCAGGCGGCGGGCGGAAGCCCAGGCCGTCAGCTCGTACCGCGAGGACAGCTGGAGCTTGCGGAGCACGGCAGACACGTGGGTCTCGACGGTCTTCATCGAGATGAACAGCTCGGCTGCTACCTCCTTATAGGCGTAGCCTCGGGCGATGAGCCGCATGACTTCCTGCTCGCGGGCCGAGAGCCTGTCGAGCTCGTCGCTCGCTGCCGCAGTCTCACCCGAGACCGCGCCGAACGCGTCGAGCACGAAGCCCGCCAGGCGCGGCGAGAACACGGCATCCCCGTCGGCGACGGCGCGCACCGCGGCACTCACTTCGGCGACCGACGAACCCTTGGTGATGTAGCCGCGGGCGCCGGCACGGATGACGCGCACAACGTCTTCGGCCGCATCCGAGACGCTCAGAGCCAGGAATCGGGTCGACGGTGCGGCGGGGGCGGCTCGGCGGATGACGGCCTCGCCGCCCGTCGCCGCGGCGACCTCACCTGTCTCGCCCGGGAGGTGGACGTCCAGCAGCACGACCTCGGGCTGTTCCGCAGCGATCACCGCGACGGCTGACTCGACGTCCGACGCCTCGCCCACGACCTCGACACCCTCGAGCGTGGAGCGTAGCCCTGACCGGAAGATCGAATGATCATCGACGATCACGACGCGGATGCCGCTCATGCCGCCCCTCCCAGCCGCAGGTGCACCTCGGTGCCACCTCCCGCGCCGCGCCGCAGCGTCGCGGTACCGCCCGCGCGCCGCATCCGTCCGATGATCGATTCACGCACACCAAGACGATCTGCGGGCACCGTGTCGAGCTCGAAGCCGGGACCGCGGTCACGGACGAACACGTCGACGGATGCCGCGCTGCCCTCGATGTACACCGAGACCTCGCCGCCGGCGTGGCGGGCCGCGTTGAGGATCGCCTCGCGCGCCGCAGCCGCCATCTCGCCGCTGGCTCGCTCGGCCGAGGTCCCCGCGACGACGACGTCGATCCGCACCGGGTAGTCGATCTCGAGGGCTGCCGCGTAATCGCGCAGGTCGGTCGGCAGGTCGCTGTCGGCGGGTTCGTCGCCGTCGTAGAGCCAACCGCGCAGCTCGCGTTCCTGGGCGCGGGCGATACGAGCCACTTCGCTCGAGGCACCTGCCCGGTTCTGAATCAGCGCGAGAGTCTGCAGCACCGAGTCGTGCAGGTGCGCGGCCATTTCGCTGCGCTGCTCCTCGCGGATGCGGCGCACCCGCTCCCCCGACAACTCCCGCCACTTCTCGACGAACGTCGAGGAGTTGACCAACACGATCCCGCCGATGAGGGCGAGCGCGCCGATGAACGACACGACACCTCCCTGCTGCAGGGTCGTCAGTTGCACGATCAGAAGCGTGCCGAGCGCTGCGGATGCCGCGATCCGCACCCCCAGGGCGTGGCGCGGACCGCGTGCGGGATCGGATCCGTCGATGAGCGTTGCCCACAGCCCCGCAGTCACGGCGAGCAGGATTGCCGCGAGCATTGCCGTCCACCATTCCGGACGAGTGGCGTAGACGACGTCCCACCGGGAGATGGTCGCCGCGACACCGCACGCGATGATCACGGCACCCACCGACAGCGACGCGAGGATCCACGCGACCGGTGCCCGGCGCGAGGGTGCCTCGTCGCCCTCTCGCCAGGGTGTGAAGGCCCAGATCCAGACGTACAGCAGGATGCCTGCGCCCCATGCCACAGAAAGGACGATGAACAGCATCCGTACCGCGACCACGCTCCAGTCGAGGTGTTCGGCAACGGCGGCCGATGTGCCCGAGACAAGGCACTCGCGCGGGCGCTGCAGGGGCGGGCGCGCGGGCAAGGCGGGGGCCGACGACATGCCGCCATCCAATCACCCTGATGCCGAGATCGGGAGCCACGGACGCCGGAATCAGGGTGCGCTCAGGGGATCACCCCATCGCGGTGGGATCGACCCGTCCGCCACGATCGAACCATGAGCACTTCGACGGAACCTCCCGCGACCGATCCGGGTCCACCTCCCCCGCGACCGACGGGAGCACCCACCGGGGCGGACCGGTTCTTCGCCTGGGTGCGCGGGCTCGGCGTCGTGCGCGCCGATGGATGGCTCGGCGGAGTCTGCGCCGGAATCGCTGCCCGCATCCGTGTCGACGCTGCGATCGTGCGCGGCATTGTCGTCGTCGCCGCCGTGCTCGGGTTCCCGATGCTGCTGCTCTACGCGATCGCGTGGGCGCTGCTGCCCGATGTCGGTGGGCGCATCCATCTGCGGGAGGCCACGCGCGGGCGTTTCGACCCGGCGATGGTCGCGATCATCATCCTGCTGGTGGTCGGCTTCGTTCCGGTCGTGCCGTGGTTCGGGTGGATGGTGCCGGGATGGAACACCGGTCCGCTAGCCATCATCGGCTGGATCGTCGGCTCCGTGCTGGCGGTCGCGCTCGTCATCCTGGTGGTTCGGGCGAGCGCTCGGCCAGCGACAGGCAGTGGCGCCTCGCCGACCTCGGCATCCGAGGCGGCAAGCGAGGACATTCCTGCAACGGATGCCGTACCGACTGCGCCCCCGGCCGAACCGCTGCCTCCCGAGCGGGGCGCCGGCAACGCCGAGATCGCCGAGTGGCGCGCCCGCCACGACGCCTGGCGCGCCGAGAACGACGCGTGGCGGCGCTCGCAGAAGGATGCCGACCGCCTCGCCCGCGACCAGGCTCGGCGCGAGCGCGAGGCCGAGGCTGCAGCATTCGCAACCGCCGCGAACGAGAAGCGCCGCATCCGTCGACTGTCCCGTCCACGTGCCAGCGGCGCGTTCGTGGTGTCCGCGCTCGGAGTCGCTCTCGTCGCCGGAGCTGGAACCGCGATCTGGCACACAGCGATCACCTCGGTGAACGTCAAGACTGCGGGTGCGTACGGACTCTTTGTCGCAGCGCTCGTGCTCGCGGTGTCGATGATCGTCGCCGGGCTCATGCGTCGGCGTAGCGGCTTCCTGGCGTTTGCGACAGTGGTCGCACTGTTCGGCGGGACGGTGGCAGCCACGATTCCACCCATCGTGACGTATGCCTCCGAGTACCAGGCACGTTTTCACATCACCATCGAGAACTCGACGGAGCCTCAGGGAGTCATTTCGCAGGAGGACGGCGAGCTGTACCTCACCATTCAGCCGCTCCCCACGGAGCAACCGCCGCCGCTGCTTATCCGCAAGGGCGACGGCTACACGACCATCACGGTGGTCCCCGGCGTCGCGCTGGATCTCAACGCGTCCCTGGGGACCACCGAAGTCTGGTACGACCGCTGGGATGAGGGGAACCAGGAGCACGTGGGTCCCCAACGAGTGCCCACCGACGATAACGGCAGGCTGCAGATGGTTCTCGCCTACCCCCAGACCCCCGTACAGACCACACAGCGCGTCGTCCTCGACCAGGACAGCGGCCAGGTCTATCTCTCCTTCACGAATCTCGTTGGTGGCGACCCGCTCAGCGAGTCATCGCCCGAGCCGCTTCCCACCCTTTCTCCACTTCCCGCCCCGTAGGGCGCTGCCCCGACCCACTTCGAGGTGACCACGATGTCCACAGAGAACTCCACCCCCGCATCCCCCACCGAAAACGCCGACATCGACGACCGCGACGACACGATGACCCTCGAGGTCGTCGCGTCCGAGAAGCCACCGCTGTTCCGGGCCCCCGCGCCGGAGAAGCCTGAAGCACTCGCGTCGACGTCGGGCGACGCATCCGTCCCCCTCACGCCCCCGGCGGCAGAGGAACCCGCGGCGCCGGTGCGCGTTGCAGAGCTCACCCCCGCGCACCCCGGCGTCGAAGCTCCGCGAACACGCTGGGCAGCCGTTGTCTGGGGGTTGTTCTTCGCCGCCGTCGCCATCGGCGGCCTGTGGCTCCTGTCGGAGCCGTCGCGCCCGAGCGCCGCCGTCGAGTGGGCGGCAACGCTGGATGCCGCGACCGGCGTGGCGATTCTCATCCTGGGGCTCGGCGTGATCCTCCTCGTCACCGGAGCGGCCGGCCTCCTACGCCGCACCCAGCGCCGCCGCAGCCTCGACTGATCCTCACGGCTCGCCCGAATCCCACCTCGCGCACAGGAGCGACTCCCACAATGGACCTCATGCGCACGCTCCTGAACATCATCTGGCTCGTCCTGTCGGGGTTCTGGCTGTTCCTCGGCTACATGCTCGCGGGCGTCATCCTGTGCGTGCTGATCGTCACGATCCCGTGGGGCATCGCCTCGTTCCGGATCGGTTTCTACACGCTATGGCCGTTCGGGCGCGAGGTCGTCGACCACCCGCGCTCGGGGGTGTTCTCGTTCCTCGGCAACGTCGTGTGGGTCATCCTCGCCGGCTGGTGGCTGGCGATCGGTCACATCCTGTCGGGACTCGCGCTGTGCATCACGATCATCGGCATTCCGCTGGGGATCGCGAACTTCAAGCTCGTGCCGGTGTCGCTCATGCCGCTGGGCAAAGAGATCGTCGAGAAGCGTCGCGGCGGTCAGTTCGACCGAGCCGCCGACTCGTTCTCGCGCTGATATCAGCGGTATCCCCGTAGGACGTCAGCGGATACCGCACAGGCAGACGCCGCGACACGGCGCCGGGTCCCCCGGCAGTGCTGTCCACGGCTGCCATGCCGCCACTCTCCGCTCTCACGTCGCCGCTGCGAGAACCAACGGGTGACGGGCTCGGCGGGTCAGGACGATCTTCCCACAGCTGCCCGCCACGAATCGTCGCTCCGTTCGGGGCGGGCATGTGCCGCGGCTCAGCCGAGTGCTGCGACCCCGGCCGCGATCACGGATGCCCCGACGACGGCGAGTGAGATCGCGAGCACGACGACCCCGGCCCACAGCAGCGCCATGGCCTTGCCCGGCTTCTGCGGATCGCGACCGATCACCGCCAGGAAGAATCCTGCGGGAACCAGGATCGCCGAGGCGAGCACGCCGACCGCGGCCCACTCCCATCCGCCGGTCACGCCCGCCGACGCCTGCGCGAGCGCGCAGACGATTCCGAGGATGACGAGCACGCCGGCGTGCGCGTGGCCGGCGCGAAAGAACGTCTTCTGCAGACCGTTGAACGGATAACCGCCGGTCGTCGTGCGCAGCACGAAGGTGCCGCCGTAGGCAATGGTGATGACCGTCAGCAGGGTGGCGCCGACGACGATCGACAGGATCGGGGACATGGATGCTCCGCTTCGACTCTCCGCGCCGCCGGCGCGCATTGGATAGTTTCACTACCCAATATAGGATAGTGCCACTATCCAAGCAAGGAGCAGCGTGCGCATCTCTGAACTGTCTGAACACAGCGGCATCCCCGTCGCCTCGATCAAGTTCTACATCCGGGAAGGAATGCTCCCCCGCGGCACCGCGACCTCCGCAACCCGCGCGGATTACGGCGACGAGCACCTCGCGCGCCTGCGCGTCATCCAGGCCCTCAGCGACGTTCGGGCGCTGCCGCTCGCGCGGGTGAAGGAGATTCTGTCCCTCATCGATGCGCCCGACGAGACGCCGTACGCGACGCTCGGAAGGGCTGTGAGCGCCTTGCCGCCGTACGCCGACGAGACGAACACCGACCGCGCGCGCGAGACGATCGAGCGACTGGGGCTCACCTACGACGAACGTTTCGCCGCTGTCGGGCAACTCGAGGCGGCGATCCGCGGCATCGAAGCGGCGGGGCTCACCTGGGATGCCGAGACCGCCGCCCGCTACGCCGGCCCGCTCCTGCGGGTCGCGGCGGCCGAGCTGCTCCCGCTGGCAGAGCTCAGCGAGAGCGAGCAGGTCTCGTACGCCGTGCTCGGCACCGCGATGTACGAACCCGCCATCCTTGCCCTGCGTCGGCTCGCCCACCAGCATCTGCTCGCCACGCGAGCGACGGATGACGACATGTGACGTCACGGTCAGAAACACAGCAGCCGCACGTCAGGGGTGGCGGTTAGCGTGGGGTCCTCATCGCGGCGGACCGGATGGTTCCGGGCACCGGTTCATACCCGGTCGCGCAGCGGGTTCGACTCCCGCCGTCGCGTCGATCAGGGCTCACCGGCGCGTATCGTCGAGCCGTGCGCGCTATTTCACCGAGCCTCGATCCGCGTGTCGTAGCCGAGATCGACGCTCGCTTGTCAGCTGTGGCAGTCGAGCACGACGTGCGCATCCACTGGACGATCGAGAGCGGCAGCCGCGCGTGGGGCTTCCCTTCGCCTGACAGCGACGACGACTGTCGGTTCATTTTCGTGCGGTCCCCAGACCGCTACCTCTCGCTGTGGCCCGAGCGGGATGTCATCGAGACGCCTCTGGACGCGGTCTTCGATGTCAACGGTTGGGATCTGGCGAAAACTGTGCGACTGATCGCGAAAGGCAATGCCACCGCGATCGAATGGCTGCGGTCCCCGATCATCTACTCCGGCGACCCCGACTTTCGCGATCGGCTGTTGACGCCGGCGCTGGCCGTCGCGGAACGCGCCAGCGTCGGCCGCCACTGTCGACATGTCGCGCTTCAGCAGCGCTCGAGTGCGCCCTCGTTGAAGCGCTTCTTCTACGTTCTTCGCCCCGCCGCGGCGCTGCGCTGGCTCGCCGATCAGCATCCCCGACGCGCCGTCAGCCGTCTGTCGCTCATGAGCCCCGCTTCGATCGAACGTCCCATCGTCGCATGCTCGGACATCTCTCTCAGCCCGGTCGGTCGTGGTAGGCGGACCATCGGGTGCCACCCTCAGTCCTCGCGCGTCGCATCCGATGTGGCGGTCGTCTCCTCCCCAGGATTCTGAAACAAAGCCCTGTCCACAGCTGCTTTTCGAGTGATGGCGACGGGCCTGCCAATGTCGGAGGTTGGTGATGTAGTGAAGACATGAACATCCTCACGGCAATGCGCGAGCGGCTCGACCAGCTCGCTGTGTTCGCCGAGCTGGATGTCGAGCCCACGGGGCTGCCCGCTGGCGCAGCGGCACTGTCGGACGCGTCAGTGCTGGAGGTGCTGCGTCACGTCACGGCGATCGCCAACGATGCCGAGCGGCTGCAGTCCGTGATCGCCGGTGTCGCGGCAACCAGGTCCCGACGCGAACAGGGGCATTCGGGTTTGGCGGCGGGCCAGGGGCACGCGTCGCCTGCCGCGTTGATCCAGTCGATCACGGGCGGGAGCCGTGCTGACGCGCTGCGCCAGCTCCGCGTCGGGGCGGCCATGCTCGATGAGGGCGGGGCATCCGCGGCGCCGATGGACGCCGAGAGCGGCGACCCTGCTGGCGATGACAACGCGCTGTTGCTCGACGCGAATTTCCCGAGCGCTGCCGCCTCTGCACGAGAGCCGTGGCACGCGCCGCTGCGGGTGGCACTGCTCGAGGGCCGACTCACACCGGCCCAGCACGACGCGATCCGCGGCGGACTCGGGGAGCCCGAAGCCGAGGACATCGACCCGGCCTCGGCCGCTCTCGCTTGGTCGGTTGCGGCGGAAACACTCGTCGACGAGGCAGTCGAGGGAGCATCGGTCGAGGAGCTGCGAAGCCGGGCACGGCAGATGCGCGACATCCTCGACCCGACAGGGGCGGCGTGCCGGTTCCAGAACCGCTACGAGAAGCGCTCCATTCGGATGTGGATCGACCAGCACGGCCAGCATCACGGCCACATCGCGTTCGACGACGAGATGGCGCTGTTCGTGCGTTCGATGTTTGCGGCGGCACTCCGACCCCGGCGCGGCGGACCGCGCTTCGTCACGGATGCCGAACGTGCCGCAGCTGCGGACCTCATCGCCGACCCGCGCACCAACGAGCAGCTCGAGTACGACCTTCTCGTCGACGTGCTGCGTGCCGGCGCCGTGGCTGAGGCCGCCGACGTCTTCGGTGTTCGCCAGCCTGGAGTTCGCATGGTCATCGTCAAAGACCAGGCGGGCGCCCGCGACCCGCTCGGCCGGATGATCGCCACGGGCCACGCAGAGGATGGCGGAGACGCTTTTCCCGGGGCGATCATCGACCGCGCCCTGTGCCAGCACGGCTCCGTCGATGTCACGGTCGACAGCCGGGGCAACCCCCTCGACCTCGGACGCGAGCAACGCCTCTTCAGTGCGAAGCAGAAGCTTGCGCTCGCGATCCGCGACGGCGGCTGCGCCGGAATCGGATGCCCGGTGCCCGCCGCGTACTGCGAATCGCATCACATCGACCACGTCGCAGCGGGCGGCCGCACCGACATCGACCGCGGCATCCTGCTGTGCCGGTTCCACCACATGCAGCTGCACAACAACGGCTGGCGCATCGTCCGCGACGGGCTCGGCCCGTTCATCCTCGTTCCGCCGCCCGGGCACCGATCACCGGAGGGCACGGAGACACCGCCCCGAAGACTTCGCACGAAAGCGCCGTGGGCCTGGGCCTGGGATCCACCTCCACCGCCTGAACGCCCGCCCTGGCGTACCCCGTCTTCGCCACCTGCACAGCCCGGGGCGGCGCCGGCCGAGCCTGCTGTGTCCGGATCGCACTACAGCGCTGTTCCGCGACCGATCTGACGTGCCGAGGGTCGTCAGCGTGTCACAGCGTCGCGCCGCCAAGTCAACGCCAGGAACACGCCGATCAGCGCGATGACAGCACCGAAGCCCGCCGCGAACCACGGTATATCGGGCGGGATGTCGAGATAGGTCGTGATGCCGAGGATCCGCGCGAGACCCCACGGCAGCAACCCCATCTCGTCATTCCACAGCGTCAGCGCCGACTCGAGACCGACGAGCCCGATCACCGCCGCGGGAACCGCCAGCCCGGCCCCGACACCGGCGAGCACGATGCCCGTCGCGCGGCGGGCGCCGAACTGGCTCGAGAGCGCCCACCCCGCCGCGACGAACAGCCACACGAACAGCGCGAACGCGATCGTGATGTAGATCGAGCGGCGAAGCGGATCGGTCCAGAAGGCGAACCAGTATCCGCCCGGCCCCGTGAACGAGAGCGCGAGCAGGGTCAGGATGCTGCGCAACACCAGCACACCACCGACGGCCGCGATCACCGGCCACGGCGAGCGCTCGCGCACGAAGAGGCGCACGACGATGAGGAATACCAGCCATGCACCGAGCACGACGACCAGGTGGGTCCACGACAGGAACGAGGTCTGCACGGCGCGAGTCGCCACGAGCAGACCGCCCGGCACGATGATCAGCAACCACCGGTCAAGCGGCAGCATCCCGAGCGTCGATTCTCGTGCCCGCCACGGCCTTGTCGCTGCAAGCCACGCAGCCCGCGCCGCCGCGGCACCTGGCCGGCCGACAAGTCGCGTCCGCGCCGCCAGCATCCCGATGACGACCCACGCCACCGCGAGCACCAGCAGGATGCGGGCAAGCCACGCCATCGCCGGGTCACGGTCCGCGCGCTCGACACCGAGCTGGGCGGCGGTGAGGTTATATGCCGGGTAGTCGACATCGCCGGTGTAGGTGGCTGTGTGCTCGGCCGCGAGCGCAACGAACGCATCCCTGTCGCTCTGCCACGCGGCATACGCGTCGGCCGCGAGAGTGTCGTGCCACTGCGCCTGATGCAGGATCATCGCCCGGTACGACGAGAGCAGGTGCAGCACATCCGCCTCGTACGCGAGAGTGCCGACAAACGCCTCGCGCATCGCGGGGTCGCGCCAGGTGGAAGCATCCGTCCCCGAAACCAACGCCTGCATCTCATCAACTGCGGCGGCCGCCCGCTCACCACCCGCGATCGCCTCGTCGATCTGGTCGCGCGAGACCTCGTAGATGACATCGAGAACAGCAGAATCACCGGTGAGGATGTCCCACTCGAAGATCCACATCATCGGCGGCGGTTCGAGCCCGATCGCGAAGACCCGCTGCTCGGCAAACGGCTCGATGTACAGGCCCTGCGTGATCGCCTCCCGAGAGAGCGCCATCGCCTCGGCGATCGCCGACACGGTGGCGGGGTCGTCGCTGAACCACTCGCGCGCCCATCCCGCGGTCACCGCCGCGACGTCGGCATCCGGATCCCGCGCCAACACTCCCGCAAGCTGCGTGTTCAGCTCGTAGAGCTGCCAGAAGCCGGTCTTCAGGTACAGGGTCATCGGGCCGGCCCGCCACGGCCCGCCGTCCTGCGTCCAGACCCAGACACCCTCGATGTTCGGGTTCTCGGCGAGCAGGGTCTGCAGCGCGTACTGATACTCGGGGCCGAGATCATTCGGAAAAGCCCCGAAGTTCTCGAACTCGCGCCTGCTCTGGAACTCGATGATGCGGCGCTGATCACCCTGCGCGAGCGTGTCATTCAGAGGCAACCAGCTATAGAAGTCGCCGAGCGTGTACTTCGTCGACACGATCAGCGCCGGCGAGTCGATGCCCGCCAGCACCTCGTCGTACGACTCCACATTCGTGTGCATGTCACCGACGGCGCCTACCCCGACGCTCCACGATCGGAAGATCACCTCACGATCGGATGCCTCGGCCTGCCCCGTGAACGCCTCGAGCATCGCCTGTACCTGGGGCGCCTCGGTCACGGCCAGCTTCGAGGACACGTCCCAGCCGTCGACGTCGTAGACCTCACCCGCTTCGCCGATGCGGATCAGGATGCCATCCAGCGCCGGCGCCGCGGCGTAGAGCTCATCGAGACCCGTCGTGTAGACATCCCAGAGCTCCGGATTGGCAGTGTCGAGCGATCCGAACCGTCCCACAAGGTACTGCTCGAGCGGTGTCGTGAGGGCGAGCATGTCGGTCCGCAAGAAGACGTCCATGCCCAGTTCGTCGGCCCGATCCCAGAACGGCGTGAACGCCTTGCGCAGGGCCAGAGCGCGCGCCGTGTGATCGTCGCCCTCGGCATACGCACCGTCGACGCCGTCGAACGTCACGTACTCGACAAATCCCGGAAAGGCCACGGCCGTGTATCCATCGGCGAGCACATGCCGCAAGAAAGCGTCGAACTCGTCGTACGCTTCGGCGAGCGCATCCTCGTCGATGTAGGGAGCCTCGGGCAGAATCACGTCTTCGAAGGCCCGGGATGCGTGAGAGTAGTCGGTCCCGACGGCCCAGGCCTCGGCGTCCGGAACCACCCCAACAGCCCCGAGGTCGACCATCCGGAACGGCAGACGAGAGCTCACCTCGACGCCCACGTCCACGACCGCCGGCTCTCCGGCACGGATGCGGGCCGCGATGTCGTAGAGGCCCCGAACCGCGCCCGCCTCCCCCGCGGCCACGATCGTGAGCGCTGCCGCGTCTCGCTCGAGGCGATAGGACTCGTCATCCGGGTCATCGCCCGCGCTGACCGTCAGGGTCGCGTCAGCACCTGTGCTCGGCGCATCGGTCACGGCATCGAACAGCTCGTCGAGCGCAGCCTCGTAGCGCGGTCCGCTGGGCGCATCAACGCTCGTGAACTGCGGCGGCACGACGACATCCACAGCGGGGGCAACGGCCGGCGGCTGCGGCTGCATCTGCGCAGCGGCTTCGGTCCGGATGCCCAGGGCGTCGGTCACGACCACGGCAACGCCAGCGCCGAGGGCAAGCAGAACGACTGCCGTGGCACCAGCGAGGATGCTGCGCCGCACCGCCGAACCCATTCCCTCACGCTACTGGGAATTCGGGTCAGGCGATGCGCGTGCCCGGCGGCAGCGTGCGCGACGGCGTCCTGGTGCGCGCCCCGCCCCACCACAGCAGCGCCCCCGCGAGCACGAGCTGCACGGCGAGGCCCACGAACCAGCTCGGCGTCGTCTGGTTGTAGATCTCCTCGGGCGTGGGCGTCGGCTGCGGCATCCGCGCGCAGTCGTCCCAGGTCACGGTGTCCTGCGGCGGGATCTGGGCACTGCGGACGAGGTACGAGAAGTTTCCGAAGAGGTCTTCGGGGTACCCGCTCGTGTCGAAGCGTGCCGGTGTGGCGTCAGCAAGGATGACGAACGGGTTCGCCGAGAGAATCCACCACACGGTGTCGAACCTCGGCACCTCGTACGTGGTGCTCTCCCAGGGGCCGCACTCGGGCGGGTTCGAGGTCGTGCCGGTCTCGTCGTCGTAGATGTAGCTGCGGTACGACTGCGTGACGTCGGTGCGGATCGCCGCGCCACCGAGCGTGAACGCGATCGGCGTGCCGATGACGAGGGCCGCCACCACCAGGTAGGTCACGGCTACGGAGAACAGCGGACGGGCAACGATGCCGCTGAGACCCACACCGATCGCGGCAATGATCGCGATCTCCACGATCAGCACCACGAGAGAGACCAGCACGACGAGCGGGTCGACTCCGCCGCTGACGGCGGCAACGAGCATGAACGGCACCGCGATCACGGCGAATGAGAGACCCGTGAGCCACGCCGCCAGGAACTTCGCGAGCACGATCTCGGCCGTCGTGGCGAGCGTCACCTGCACGGGCGCAAGGTTTGCGGCATCCCGGTCGCCGTTGATCGCGTTTCCCGACAGGGTCGGCGAGACGAGAACGGCCAGCAGCAGCACCACGAAGACGACCACGGAGTAGACACCGGCGCCCGCGCCAGCACCTCCCGCGTATGAGAACGAGAGCAAAGACAGGGCAGTCACCACGACGAGAATCGCGGCGAACACGCCGAGCATCACGTACCAGGCGACGCTGCGCACCCGCTGGGTCAGGTCGAGACGGACGAGCGTCCACAGGCGGGTCCCGCTCATGCTCCCTCACCTCCACGCAGGTCGAGGAAGGTCTGTTCCAAATCACCGACGGCGGGGGCGAACTCCGTCAGCGGGATGCCGCGCTCGACGAGTCGGCGCAGCGCCCCGGCGGCATCCTCGTCTGTCGCGAGCGGGATCAGCACGTCCGAACGGTCGACTCGAACTGCCTCGATCGGCCACTCAAGCGCTGCGGCAACGGATGCTGCGGCATCCGTCGGCTGCCCCAGCAGTCGGATGCGCCAGTCGCGCGTGCGTCGTGCCGCGATCGCTGCGCCCGAGTCGACGGAACTCCCCTCGAGAAGGAACACCGCATCGTCGATGACCTCCTCGAGTTCGGCGAGCACGTGGCTGGACACCAGCACGGTGCGTCCCTCGGCGGCGAATCGGCGCAGCAGGTGTCGAAGCTCGACGCGGGCAGCCGGGTCGAGCCCTGATGCGGGCTCGTCGAGCAGCAGCACGCGGGGGTCGTGCACCAGCGCGCGGGCAAGCCCGAGACGCTGCTTCTGTCCACGCGAGAGCACGCGGGCAGGAGCCTTGGCGAGCGCGGTCAGGTCGACGAGTTCGAGAAGCTCGTCGGCGCGGGCTCTCGCGGCATCCTTCGGAAGATCGTGCAGCCGACCGGTGACGATGAGTGTCTCTCGGGCAGAGAGCGCCCCCCACGTGCCGAGCGAGTCCGGCATCCATCCCAGCAGGGCACGGGCCGCGTGCGGCCTTTCGATCGGATCGACGTCACCGATGCGGATCGTTCCGGCATCCGGGGTAAGCAGCGAGGCGAGCATGAGAAAGAGCGTCGTCTTGCCCGACCCGTTGGGGCCGACAAGCCCCGTAACCGCGCCGGCGCGCGCATGCAGTGAGACATCGCGAACCGCCTCGACCTTGCCGAACGAGCGACGCAGACCGGTCGCGACAATGCCTGTTGCAGCGGCGCCGGGTGGATCAGAGGCGGCATCCATGGTGCCACCCTATGCGAGGACGGCGGCTTCTCGCGGCCCCTCCGGCGGAGGTCGTCACGCCGTCGCATCCACGGGAGAAATCGCTGGCGGCAGGGTGAGCCGCGCGCACGTTCCACCCGTCGAGGCGGGTTCGAGTTCGATCGAAACGCCGTTCGCGTCTGCCAGATTGCGGGCAATCGACAGGCCGAGGCCGACACCCGGTAGCGCCTGCTGGCGGGCGAAGTCCGTGCGATAGAACCGATCAAAGGCGCGGCGACGCTCCGTGTCGCTCATCCCGACGCCAGAGTCCGTGAGTTCGATCGTCGGGCAGTCCCCCTCACGTCGTGTCTCCACGGAAACGGTTGCGCCTCGGGGGGAACAGAGCACCGCGTTGCGCAGGAGTTCCTCGACGATGCCCCCGAGGCTTCGGGCGTCTACGCTCGTCGTTTCGGCGCCGTGATCGGTGAAGACCACGCTCACCCCGGATTCTTGGGCAAGGCCCGACTGGCGCTCGATCACATCCCCGACCGCCAGGGCCACGCTTGTCGTGTGCGAGAGCGCCCGCACCGAGTGCCGGTAAGCCGAGAGCAAGTGTTCGACGGTGGTGAACAGGCGCTGTGCGGCCGAATCCACCCGTTCGAGGCGGGCTGCCACCCGGGGAGAGACCTCCTCGGTCTGCGCCAGTTCCGTCTCTCCCATGAGCACGGTCAGCGGGGTCCGCAGTTCGTGGTTCACGGCATCCAGGAAGCGATCGCGCACCTCGATCGCCTCCACGAGGTCGGTGACGTCGTGGGCGATGAGGACAGTGCCCAGGGGCTCACCGCCCCGGAAGATCGGCCTGGCCGAATAGCTCACCGCGACCTGGTCGGTGTCGCCGAGCCACGCGATGCGGCCCCGCACCTCGCCGCTGCGGGCGAGTGCCGTCACGGTCTGTGGCGAGGGGAACAGCGGCGTCCTTCGATCTGCGGAGTAGATCTTTCGACCGGCCAGCGCGGGTTCTCCGGTCAAGTCGATTCCGGCCAGTCGGGCCAGGCGACGGGCGGCGTCGTTCGCCGTGAGGACGCTCCCATCAGGGCCGAAGACCAGAACGGCGTCTTCGGTGGCCTCGGAAACTGCCTGCAGGATGGCCGAAAGTCGCTCCCTCGCCTCGGCTGCTGCCTCCGAGGAAGCAAGGGCGGCCTCACGGTTGGCGACCTCCCGTCGAAGTTGATGACCGGTCCCGAACGCCGAGAGTGCGATGAGGGCAGCGAAGGTGAGAAACACACCGAACGCAATCCACTCGGGCGCAGAATCGGGCACCCGGCCCGCACCGATCGCCGGCATCAGGGGAATGGCCCCCGCAAGCACGATACCGACCACGACCGCCGGCAGCGAGAACGCGGCGCCGAGCCAGACGAGGGGGAAGACCATCATGAAGCCGATGCCGTCGACCACGTCGACGGCTTCGTTCCGAATCAGGGGGATCCCCACGAGCGCCGCGAGCGGAACCAACGCAATCCACGCCGTATGGGTGCGGGGCCGCGACCGGGCCAGGATGCCGATGGCGATAGCACCGGCGAGGATGAAGCCGAACCCGGCGAAGGCCGCCGGGGTGAGCGCACTGTCGCCGTAGATCTGGGCGGTGACCATGACCCCGACCGTGGCGGCGAGCAACGCAAACTGCGTCCACGGCTGGATCTGGAGCGAGAGCAGAATGCGCTCCGCAGACGCAGATTCCGCGCGCACGCCGGGATCTGTGGGTTGCAGACCCCGTTCACCGCGCTGCACAGGTCCATCCACCTCAGGTCACCCCTGCCACAAAGATTCGCTTACCCGGCGCCGTCTGTCAAGCATTGGACAGGGGGTCGTTGGCTTCGAGCAGACCCGCGGGAGTCCTGGAGCGAGCACGCCGGGCCAGCTCGGGATTGCCCTCGCACGCGCCAGAGCGAGCGGCGCCGCGATCACGGCCATGGCGGGGCCGAGGCCCCCGCGCATCGCTCGTGGCGTCTACACCCTCACCGACGGCCTAGACGCCGAAGACCTCGACGCCAAGGTCGGCGTGGTCGACGAAAACGCCGTCGAGACCGGCCCTCTGCAGCACCGCCCACTCGCCTCGCCAATCGCCGTACTCCGCGAGAGTGCCCGTCTGATACTCGGGAAGAAGAAACGCGTTCTCGGGCCGACACGTCCACGTGAAGACGGCGAGCCCCCGTGCATGCGCCCGGTCGACCAGCGGCGCCGGACCGGTTGCGCGGCCCTCGGCATCCGGGGCAAGGATGATCATCTTGTCGGGGCTGATCCCGTCGACCTCGGTGGCGAGGATGTCCAGTCCGTCGGGCGTCATCCAGTCGGCGTAGGTTCGCGCGGTCGGGTCAGAGAGTTGATCGGCAGGGATGCCGTCGGCGTCGATCAAGAACACCAGCTCAGCGCTCGTGCCCCGCTCGCGCAGGTGGCGAAGGATGGCCAGTTCGAACGACTCGATGACCACGCGGCGTTCGTTCCACCCGCTCGCTGCCAGCTCGGACTCGACAAGGCGCGCCATATCGTGACCGAGCGACGCGAAGTAGGCGGCGTGCTTGATCTCGATGACGGGGATGACCTCACGCCCACCCGCGCGATGGTCATCCAGCAGCGCGAGCAGGTCCCGAAGCCGCAGCGGCGGTTCCTGGTCGTCGAAGGCAGCACTCCCCGGGCGGATGCCCGGAATCCGCTCCCGGCAGCGGAGGGTCGCGAGCTCATCCCAGGTGAAGTCCTCGGCAAACCACCCCGAGTGGTCGAGCCCGTCGATCCGCTTGATCGTGCGCCGGCCGGCGAACTCGGGACGGTCTGCGACATCCGTCGTGGTTGACAGTTCGTTCTCATGACGGATGACGAGAACCCCGTCCCGGGAGACGACGAGGTCGGGCTCGACGGCGTCCACCCCCATCTGGATCGCGAGCTCGTACGAGCTGCGCGTGTGTTCGGGACGGTAGCCGGGCGCACCGCGGTGGCCGATGATGAGGGGCCTGCTCACGCGCTCAGGCTAGCCGTTCATGGCGGCTTCACAGCGGCCACGGGTCATTCAGGTGCCCCCGTCCGATAGCCTTGATCAACAGCAGACGGCTGTTTTTCACGAACTTTGGAGTGTGAACTCGTGGCGGCTGGAAACAACCCCGCATTCAACAACCCCGCGTTCCAGGAGCAGGGCGCGGGCCGCGCTTTCCCGACGAGCGGCCAGACCGGCTCCGGGGCGCAGACGAAGTACGCGCCCCCGGCTGCAGCAACGGACGCCGCGGTCAACGCCCAGCTGGAGGGTGCCTACGCAGCGCCGTCGGCCGGCGCGATCGAGACCGGGCGGATGACTGTCGAAGACACCGTCATCAAGACGATCGGCCTGTTCGCGATCCTGCTGGTGACGGCTGTCGCTGGGTGGCTGTGGACGATGGCCCCGGTTACCGCGGCGAACCCGAGCCCGACGATGGCGCCGTGGATCATTGGTGCACTCGGCGGATTCGTGCTTGCGATGGTCGTGATCTTCACGTCACGTAAGAAGATCCGCCCGGCTCTCATCTGGGGCTACGCGGCCTTCGAGGGCCTGTTCATCGGCGCGATCTCGGCCTTCTTCGAGTTCATCTGGCCCGGCATCGTCATCCAGGCAACGCTCGCGACCGTCGCTGTCGTCGGCGTCACCCTGGCCCTGTTCGCAAGCGGCAAGGTGCGCGCCTCCAAGAAGGCGACGAAGGTCTTCATGATCGCGATGATCGGTTACCTCGTCTTCTCGCTCATCAACGTCATGCTGATGATCTTCAATGTCCCGATCGCCGGTGGCGCATTCGGTCTGCTGAGTCAGCAGGTCTTCGGAATCCCACTCGGACTGATCATCGGTGTCTTCGTGGTCATAATGGCGGCGTACTCGCTGGTGCTCGACTTCGACTCGATCCAGCAGGGTGTGCGTAACGGCGCCCCCCGCCAGTACGCCTGGCTCGGCGCCTTCGGCATCATGGTCACTGTCGTGTGGCTGTACGTCGAGATCCTGCGAATCCTCGCGATCCTGCGCGGCAGCAACTGACGCACCGATCTACAGAAGGGCCGCCCACTCCTCGGAGTCGGGCGGCCCTTCCGCATTCGTCGCACCGCCCGCGCCCCGCATCCGGCGCGCGCCTGACCCCTCACCCCTGTCGCAACGGCGCATCCGCTACCCGACACGCCGTGCGCACACCCAAGACGCCCGGCGCGTCGGACATCCTGTGCGCCGTTGCGACTCGAGCATCCGGCGGCGCTAGGGGTCAGCTGCTGACGGGGTCGACCAGGGCAGTGCGAACCGCGTCGCCGAGGGCGCGCATGGATGCCGCGGCATCCATCGCCGCCGCAGCTGCTCGTCCCGAGGCTGAAAGCTCCGAACGGAGGCCACGGTCCGAGAGCACGTCGATGAGCGCCGCGGCGAGGGCGTCGATGTCGCCATCGCTGACGAGCACCCCTCCACCGTACGCGAGGGTGTCGCGGGGCCCGTAGGGCATGTCGTAGGCGACCACGGGAACGCCGGCCGCCAGCGCCTCCAGAATCACGAGAGGCTGCCCCTCGTTCGTGCTCGCGAGCACGAGAACGTCGGCGGATGCCCAGGCCTGCGTCGCCGGATCGGCGACGTGACCAAGCCACTCGACAGCATCGGCGACGCCCAGCTCCGTCGCCAGAGCGCGCAGCTGCGCACCCGACCCGCCGTCACCGTACACGCACAGGTGCGCGGCGGGGACCGCGGCACGTATCGCGGGAAGCGCCCGCAGCACGTGATCGACGCGTTTGCGAGGAATGAGCGAGTTCAGGATGACGATGCGGCCGGCAACGGGATCGCTCGGCGCCGACACGACCGGCGCAGGATGCGGCACGACGAACGACCGCAGTCGGCCGCCGAACCGACGCTCGACGTCGTCGCGCTGCGAAGGCGTGAGCCACAACACGCCGTCAAACCGGTCTGCGATCTCGAACCACCGCTGCCATGCGGCATCCATCGGCGAGTCCCACTGGAACGGGGAGAGGACATGACAGGCGTGCGTCGTATGCAGCACACGGATGCCGGCATCCAGCGCAGGTCCGCCAGACGCGACCAGCGTCTCGCCGATCTGCCGCGCCTCGCACAGCACGATAACCGGGGCGCGCTCCGCGCCGCCATCCGCCGATTCGGCTGCGACAGCGTTCAGCCAGGCGCGGTAGAGGCCACCGAACCCCGGCAGCCACCCAATCACGTCTCCGTCGCCGTCGTAGATACGAACCGGAGCGTCAGTCAGATGCCACGCGGCATCGCCGCTCACCACCGGCACGTCGAGCACCGCCGCGCCCGAGCCGTCGGTGATGACCCGCGTCGGCCACGGGGAGGACGGCACCGGCCCCGGAATCGCCGAGCGCCGCAACCACGACGGATCCGAGCGCGCGTCATCGAACAGATTCCGAAGACTCCCCTCACTGCCAAGGAGACCACGCCGCACCCACTCGGCTCGATGAGTGTCGTGGTCGGCGGTTTCCCCCGGATCGACCGTCAGGAGCGTGATCTCCGCGCCCGCGGCCGCCATATCGAGCGCCCGCCGGAGCACCGAGATCGTGAACCCACCGTCGCGATCGGGAACGAGCCGCGACGCAAGGACGAGGTAGCGCGCCCCGGGCAACGCACCCCCAGCGGTGGGAGCTACTCCCACTCGCCCGCTCCCGCGGTCATGTGCCACACAGCACCATCGCCCGAGTATGAGCGCCGCTCCACGTCACTCCCACTCGCCCGCCACGCGGTCGAGCGACACACAACACCATCGCCCGAGTATGAGCGCCGCTCCACGTCACTCCCACTCGATAGTCCCCGGGGGCTTGGAGGTGACATCGAGCACGACACGGTTGACCTCACGCACCTCGTTCGTGATGCGGTTCGAGATCCGCGAGAGCACGTCGTACGGCAGCCGGGTCCAGTCGGCGGTCATCGCGTCTTCACTCGAGACGGGGCGCAGCACGATCGGATGCCCGTACGTGCGCCCATCGCCCTGAACGCCGACCGACCGCACGTCGGCGAGGAGGACGACCGGGCACTGCCAGATCTCGCCGTCCAGCCCCGCCTTGGTCAACTCTTCGCGGGCGATGGCGTCGGCATCACGCAGGATCTCGAGGCGGTCAGCGGTGACCTCACCCACGATGCGGATGCCAAGACCGGGCCCCGGAAAGGGCTGGCGGCCCACGATGACCTCGGGAAGCCCCAGCTCACGCCCGATGGCGCGCACCTCGTCTTTGAAGAGGGTGCGAAGCGGCTCGACGAGCTCGAACTGCAGGTCCTCGGGAAGCCCGCCGACGTTGTGGTGGCTCTTGATGTTCGCGGTGCCTGTGCCACCACCGGACTCGACGACATCCGGGTACAGGGTGCCCTGCACGAGGAAGCGGATGGGCTCGCCGTCGGCCTTGGCCTCGTCGACGAGTTCGCGCTGCACCCGCTCGAAGGCGCGGATGAACTCGCGGCCGATGATCTTACGCTTCTCTTCGGGATCGCTGACACCGGCCAACGCCGTGAGGAACGTTTCCCGCGCGTCGACGGTCACGAGCCGTACGCCGGTCGAGGCGACGTAGTCCTGCTCGACCTGTTCGCGCTCACCCTTGCGCAGGAGCCCGTGATCGACGAAGACGGCAACGAGCTGGTCACCGACCGCCTTGTGCACGAGAGCCGTCGAGACGGCGGAGTCGACGCCTCCCGACAGCGCCGAAAGCACGCGACCCGAGCCGACCTGCGCGCGGATGCGATCGACCTGCTCGGCGATGACGTTACCGCTGTTCCAGTCCGCGGGAAGGCCCGCAGCCTTGTGCAGGAAGTTTTCGATGATGCGCTGCCCGTGGTCGGAGTGCTTGACCTCGGGATGCCACTGCACGCCGTACATGCGACGGTCGTCGTTCCCGAACGCAGCGACCGGGGTGGCATCGGTGCGGGCGAGCACCTCGAACCCGGCGGGCGCCTCGGACACCTGGTCGCCGTGGCTCATCCAGACGTTCTGCTCGGCGGGCTGGCCCTCGAACAGCACGTTCTCGTCCTGGATGATGCTGGCATCCGTCGCCCCGTACTCACGTAGGCCGGTGTTCGCAACGACACCGCCGAGCGCCTGGGCCATGACCTGGAAGCCGTAGCAAATCCCCAGGGTCGGCACGCCCAGGTCGAACACGCCCGGGTCGAGGGTTGGTGCGCCCGGCTCATATACCGATGACGGCCCGCCCGAGAGGATGATGCCGATCGGGTCCTTCGCGGCGATCTCTTGCGCGGTCGCGGTGTGCGGGACCAGCTCGCTGTACACGCCTGCTTCGCGCACGCGACGGGCGATGAGCTGGGCGTACTGCGCGCCGAAGTCGACGACGAGGACGGGTCGCTGCGAGGTCTCGGTCTGTTCTGTCACCGGATGCTTTCGGTCGGCGCCCCTGGGATCCAGGAGCGTGGGTCAGGAAACTGTGGGGTTCTGGCGGGTCAGCGTCGAGTGCTCGGCCAGGTTGTGGCTCTCGGACTCGCGTGCAGCAAGGTACGCCTTGACCTCGCGCGCGACCCGGGCCTCCATGAAGAACGACAGGAGCGGGACGATCCCGCCCAGCGCGAGGGCGATGAACCGGCCGAACCGCCACCGCATGAGGCTCCAGATGCGGAAGCACGCGAAGAGGTACACGACATAGAACCAGCCGTGGCCGACGAGGATCGACAGCGACACGTTGACACCATCGCCCGCCGACTCGAGATCGCAGCCGAGCCCGCCCGGAACGAAGAGCGAATACCACTCGCATCCGGGGCCGACCAGCACCGGCGCAAACCAGAGGAAGCCTCCGGAGCCGCCGGCGAACAGCTCGACGTGCAGCGGCGAGTACTTGAGGATCATCTCGGCCAGCAGCAGAAGCAGCATGACACCGGTGATGATCGAAGCGACCTGGTAGAAGGTCAGGGCTCCGCGAATGGCCGGAAAAGACGACGGTTTCGGCTCGCGGGGCATGGGCCCATTCTAGTCGCCGGTCGCGCCGGCGCTTCCCGAGCCGGATGCCGCAGCGGCGGCATCCTCGAGTTCTTCGACTTCCTTCTCCCACGCGTCCTTGGCGAGGCGGTACCAGAAGTAGAACGCGAACCCGGCGAAGACCACCCACTCGGCCGCGTAGAAGATGTTGAGCCAGTTCACCGTGGACCCGCCATCCGGCGCGGGTGAAGCGATGTCCACGAGGCCCGCCGGCGCTGACTGCGAGGCGATGTAGCTGCGGTAGACGTCAAGACCTGCGGTGTCATGCCACTGGGCAAGCAGGGCAGCGGGAGACATCCGCGTCATCGTGAAGGGCGGCTCGCCGCGCGGCGGCGGCACCGGCCCCTCATCGGAGATCAACCGGCCGACGATCGTCACGGGCTCTCCCGCGACAGCGGTCTGCTCAAGGGACTCGGCCGCGGACTCGGCGTCGGTGAGCGTCGGCGCCCAGCCGACGGCTACGGCCACGGATGTCGGTGCCGCCTTATCGGCGATACGCAGCTGACCCGTAACCCAGAACCCTTCGACGCCATCATTGAAACGCGACGAAACGATGAGGAAATCCTCGGGAACCCACGCGCCCGTGACCTCGACGCGCTGGCCGACGAGCGGCTCGGAAAGGTACTCTCCCGGCGCTGCGATCTCGGCGAGCGGCCTGACCTCCTCGGTGGCGCCGGGTGGGAGCGGATCGGTGTCGATCGCGCGCCCCAGCTGCCACTGCCCGAGCCACGCGAACACTCCCGCGACGACGAGCGCGAGCAGCAGGACGCCGATCCAGCGGGGTCGGAGCATGACCTCCCGCAGGGTCGGGGGAAAGACTGTCTGGTCTGTCATCCGCCCGTATACGGCGCGACGACGACCTCGACGCGCTGGAACTCCTTGAGGTCGGAGTAGCCGGTCGTTGCCATCGACTTCTTCAGCGCCCCGATGAGGTTCGCGGTTCCGTCAGCCACCGGAGCCGGCCCGTAGAGCACGGACTCGAGGTTCGTCACCTGGTCGACCTTCACCCGACGTCCGCGCGGAAGCTTGGAGTGATGAGCCTCCGGGCCCCAGTGGTATCCGCGGCCCGGCGCGTCGGTCGCCCGCGAGAGCGCAACGCCGAGCATGACGGCATCCGCGCCCATGGCGAGCGCCTTGACGATGTCACCGGAGGTGCCCACACCGCCGTCGGCGATGACGTGGACGTAGCGCCCGCCCGACTCGTCGAGGTAGTCGCGGCGCGCGCCGGCGACGTCGGCGACTGCCGTGGCCATGGGTGCATGGATGCCGAGCACGCCGCGCGTCGTCGAGGCCGCACCGCCGCCGAAGCCGACGAGCACACCCGCCGCGCCCGTACGCATGAGGTGCAGGGCTGCCGTGTAGGTCGCGGCGCCACCGACGATGACGGGGACGTCGAGGTCGTAGATGAACTTCTTGAGGTTGAGGGGCTCGTCGACGCTCGAGACATGCTCGGCCGACACCGTCGTGCCACGGATGACGAACAGATCCACGCCGGCCGCGACGACGGTCTCGTACAACTGCTGCGTGCGCTGCGGAGTCAGGGCGCCGGCCACCGTGACGCCGGCGTCACGGATCTGCTGCAGGCGCTCACGGATGAGTTCGGGCTTGATCGGCTCGGAGTACAGCTCCTGCATCCGGCACGTGGCCGTCGCCTCATCGAGCGAGGCGATCTCGGCCAGCAGCGGCTCGGGGTCGTCATACCGGGTCCACAGTCCCTCGAGGTCGAGGACGCCGAGTCCACCGAGCTGGCCGAGCATGATCGCGGTCCGGGGGCTCACGACCGAGTCCATCGGAGCGCCGAGCACGGGGATGTCGAACTGGAACGCATCGATCGACCAGGCAGTCGAGACATCCTCGGGATTGCGGGTGCGGCGCGAGGGGACGACGGCGATGTCGTCGAACGAGTACGCGCGGCGAGCGCGCTTGGCGCGGCCGATCTCGATCTCCATGGTCACGCGCCCCAGCCTACCGGTGGCGCGGACTCATGCATCCGCGGCCCCCGCCTCACGCGGGACGAGGCTCACCAGGGTTCAGTGCTGCGCGGAGCGACATCCTGCACGGCGCGCATCGTGGTCGGGAAACAGGTGTCGAAAAGCTCATGGATGCCGTCATCCGCGTCGACCTCGTCGATGAGGCGCAACCCGATCATCGTGTTGATCAGCATCCCTTCGGCGAGGAACGCCTGGGCGGTGTCGGCGTCGAATCCGACGTCGTCCCGCAGGAACCGCCACACCCTGACGAAACCCTCGCGGGCTGCGGGCCCGATCACCGGATGGCCGCCGAGAAGGAAGGCGTGCGAGAGCGTCTGGTGAAGCCCCCGCACCTGGAGCAGCTCGAGGTACGCCGCACCCATGCGGTCCTGGACGGATCTCTCATCATCGGCCGAGGTCAGTTCGGCACGGAATCCGTCGAGCAACTGGTCGACCGCGTCATGCAACACGGCCAGGAACAGCGATTCCTTCGTGCCGAACAACCTGACCACGTAGGGCTGACTGACGCCAGCGGCGCGAGCTACCTCGTCCGTCGTCGCTCCCTCGTACCCGCGCGCACCGAAGACGGCGTGAGCCGCCAGCAGGATTTCGGCACGGCGCTCGTCAGAACTCATGCGTCGTTGCGTGCCGTTATGAGCCATGCTTGACATGTTATCAGTCGATTACTACAGTCCATGTAATCATTCGATTACTTCAGTGGAGGCATCCCGTGAGCACCACGCTCGACCCGGCTCCCGTGCAGCCCTCGCAACGCACCGCGCCGCGGCAGCGCGCTTTCGGCCTGGTGGTGGCGGCAGCGTCCGTACCGATGTTCATGGCAACCCTCGACAACCTCGTGATGACCAACGCGCTCCCGGTGCTCCACCGCGACCTCGGCGCGAGTGTCGAGGAACTGCAGTGGTTCGTGAACGCCTACACGCTGGCCTTCGCCGGTGCGATCCTGTTGGCATCCGCCCTGGGCGACCGCTTCGGGCGTCGCACGGTCTTCGCGATCGGAATCGCCGTCTTCGGTATCGGTTCGGTACTCGCCGCTGTCAGCACCGATCCCTCGCAGCTGATCGTCGCCCGCGCCGTTCAGGGACTCGGCGGAGCCGGCATATTCCCGCTGTCGCTCGCGCTGCTCTCGGGCGGTGTCGCCCCCGAGCGCCGTCCGCTCGCGATCGGGATCTGGGGTGGGGTCTCGGGTCTCGGGGTCGCCGTCGGCCCGCTCGTGGGCGGCGCGATCATGGAGGGCTGGAACTGGCAGGCGATCTTCTGGCTGAACGTTCCGATCGCGATCCTCGCCATCCCCTTCGCCCTGTGGGCCCTGCGTAACGACCGCGGAGCGCGTGTGCGTCTCGACCTCATCGGCGCGGTCATGATCGCCCCGAGCGTTGTCCTGCTGGTCCACGCGATCGTTCGCGGAAACGACGACGGCTGGGGATCATTCGGGGTCATCGCGGAGCTCGTGGCAGGCTTGGCGCTCCTGGCGGGATTCGTCGCGTGGCAGGCCCGCGCGTCAGCGCCCCTCATGCCCTTGCGCCTGTTCCGCGACCGCAGTTTCACGGTCACCAACATCGCCGGCTTCGGTTTCAGCTTCGGCACGTTCGGCGCGATCTTCCTGCTCATCCAGTACATGCAGGTTGTGCAGGGCGCCTCACCGTGGGAGGCGGCAGTGCGCACCACGCCGTGGACGCTGGCGCCGATGGTGATCGCGCCGCTCGCGGGTCTGCTCGCCCCCCGCGTCGGCACCCGCCTCCTGATGGTCGTTGGGCTCGTGATGCAGGCGACGGCGCTGATCTGGCTCGCCGCGATCCTGGGTCTTGACACTCCGTACGCGGCGATGGTCGCGCCTTTTGTCATCGCCGGTGTCGGGATGGGGCTCGTCTTCGCACCGTCGGCGACAGCACTCTTGGCGACTCTGGGGATCGTGGATCACGCGAAAGCATCCGGCGTCAACTCGACGGTGCGCGAGATCGGACTGGCCCTCGGCACTGCCGTGCTCACGGCGATCTTCCTCGGCGCCGGCGGGGAGCTGGTTCCCGACCTGTACGTCGAGGCGGCGCGGCCCGCGGTGTTCGTCGGAGGCATCGTGCTGGTGATCAGCGCGATTGTCGCCCTGTGGCTGCCGTCGGGTCGTTCCGCAGCCTCACACGCGAGGGGTCGCAACACGCCGTAACGGCGCGGAGCGCTGCGGCGTGTTTCGACCCCTCGCGTGGGGGTTCAGCGCGCAGTGGCGCCTGCTGCCGCAGGCACGAGCACCCGCTCGGGGCAGGTGTAGATCGCGAGGCTCGCACCGCGGCTGAAGCCGACGAGCGTCATCCCGGATGCCGCAGCCAGATCCACCGCGAGAGACGAGGGCGCGCTGACGGCGGCGAGCACCGGGATGCCGGCGAGCCGCGCCTTCTGGACCAGTTCGAACGAGGCGCGCCCCGATACCTGCAGCACTGTTCCTGAGAGCGGCAGACGGTCTTCGCGCACGGCCCACCCGACGATCTTGTCGACGGCGTTGTGGCGTCCGACGTCCTCGCGCAGGCACAGCAACTCCCCCTGGGCGGTGAACAGGCCCGCGGCGTGCACACCGCCGGTCCGGTCGAACAGGGCCTGGCTCTCGCGAAGCACGTCGGGCAGACGCGCGAGGATGCCGGCATCGATCCGGATGCCGTCGTCTGCGACCTCGAAGCGCGACTGCTTGCTGACAGCCTCGATCGAGGTGGTACCGCAGATTCCACAGGCCGAGGTCGTCGTGGAGTGGCGAGCGTGGGCATCCGTCGGGGGCACCGCGCCACGCCCCAGCACGGCGTCAATGACGTTGTAGGTGTTCTCTTCCCGGCGACCGAACTCGTCGAATCCGGCGCAGTAGCGCAGTGAGGCTAGTTCATCCCTGGCCGCGATCACGCCTTCCGAAACGAGGAAGCCGGCCACGAGGTCGAAGTCATCGCCGGGAGTGCGCATCGTCACCGACCACGAGGTGCCGTCGATCCGGATTTCCAGCGGCTCTTCGCGGGCCACGATATCCTCCCGCGTCGACGTCGTTGCACCATCCGCGCCCTCGTTCCACCGCACGCGGGTCACGCGATGCCGCGTCATCCCTGTTGCCATCTCGGACCCCTTCGTTCAGTTCCCATTGTGCCCCGCACCCGCGCGACGGGGCCGGATGCCGAGGATCGGCGTTAGTCTCGGGAGAACAGGTCGACGTCGACCGGCGGCGTGGAGAGGTCACCCGCTCCCGCCGGAGAGTCCACCCGGAGAATCCACCATGGCAAAGTCCGCCCCCACTGCAGATATCGACGAGTCGAAGCTCCGTGTCTCGGCGCCAGCGACCGAAGCCGTCGGCGTGCCCGCCGTCATGCACGCCCTCGAGATGTCGATCGAGCAGATGGGTCTGGTGCGCAGCGCCCGGACGCTGCTGCGTGTGAACCAGAAGGACGGGTTCGACTGCCCGGGCTGCGCGTGGCCCGAGGAAGACAAGCGCCACATCGCCGAATTCTGCGAGAACGGCGCCAAGGCCGTTGCCGAAGAAGCGACGGTGCGCCGCGTGACTGCCGATTTCTTCGCGCGGCATTCGGTCGCCGACCTTCTGGAGCACGACGACTACTGGCTCGGGCAGCAGGGGCGCCTGGTCGAACCGATGATTCTCGACGAGGGCGCCACGCACTACCGTCCGGCCAGCTGGGATGAGGCCCTCGACCTGATCGCCGACGAGTTGCGCGGGCTCGACAGCCCCGATGAGGCGATCTTCTACACCTCCGGCCGCACCTCGAACGAGGCTGCTTTCCTCTACCAGCTGCTGGTGCGGGGCCTTGGCACCAACAACCTCCCCGACTGCTCGAACATGTGCCACGAGTCCAGCGGGGTCGCGCTGTCGCAGACGCTGGGTATCGGCAAGGGCACGGTATCGATCGAAGACATCCACAACGCCAGCCTCATCATCGTTGCGGGGCAGAACCCCGGCACAAACCACCCCCGCATGCTGAGCGCCCTCGAGAAGGCGAAGATGAAGGGCGCGACGATCGTCGCGGTGAACCCTCTGCCCGAAGCCGGGCTCATGCGGTTCAAGAATCCGCAGATCCCGCGCGGTGTCATCGGGGATGGCACCCCGATCGCCGATGAGTTCGTGCAGATCCGGATGGGCGGTGACCAGGCCCTGTTTCAGGCGCTCGCCAAGCATGTGTTCGAGCAGCACGAGCGTCGCGTGGAGTCTGGCGAGCCGGGCATCCTGGATGCCGACTTCCTGACCCAGCACACGAGCGACTTCTCCGCCTACGCCGACCTCATTCAGGCGGCATCCTGGAGCGAGTTCGAAACGGCGACGGGCCTGAGCGAGGCACGGATGCGGGAGATCGGCGATCTGGTGATCGCATCGCCCGCGACGATCGTGTGCTGGGCGATGGGACTCACGCAGCACAAGCACTCGGTCGCGACGCTGCGCGATGTCGTCAACCTGCTACTTCTGCAAGGGAACGTCGGTCGGCCCGGCGCCGGGGTCTGCCCGGTGCGCGGTCACTCGAACGTGCAGGGCGATCGCACGATGGGCATCTACGAGAAGATGCCCGAACCGTTCCTCGAGGCCCTCGACGCGGAGTTCTCGTTCGCGGCCCCCCGCAAGCACGGCTACGACACCGTTGAAGCGATCCGTGCCATGCGCGACGGCAAAGCGCGCTTTTTCATGGGGATGGGCGGCAACTTCGTCTCAGCCACCCCCGACACCGCCGTGACGGAAGCCGCCATGCGAAACCTCCGACTCACCGTCGAGGTCTCGACCAAGCTCAACCGCTCGCACCTCGTGACCGGCACGCGCGCCGTCATCCTCCCGACTCTCGGCCGCACCGATCGCGACCACCGCGGCGGGATCGACCAGCGCGTCACCGTCGAGGACTCCATGGGCGCTGTCCACGCATCGCGAGGGCGTCTGAAGCCCCCCGCCGACGACATGCTGTCGGAAGTGGCGATCGTCGCTCGGATCGCCGAGCGCTTGTTCGCAGGGCCCAACGCCCTACCGAATGCTCCCCGGGCCGACTGGAAAGCCATCGAGGCCGACTACGCGACGGTGCGCGCGCACATCCAGGCCGTCATTCCGGGTTTCGATGACTACGAGGCGCGCATCGCGAAGGGGCGCACCTTCTTCCTCCCCAACGGCCCCCGCGACGAGCGCCGCTTCACGACAGTCACCGGCAAGGCGCTCTTCACAGCCAACGAGCTCGAGTACCCGACGATCCCCGAGGGACACCTGCTGCTGCAGACCCTGCGCAGCCACGACCAGTACAACACCACGATCTACGGCAAGGACGACCGGTACCGCGGCATCCGTGACGGGCGCCGCGTCGTGCTCGTCAACGGAACGGATGCCGAAGCCGCGGGCGTCGCCGACGGCGAGATCATCGATCTCGTTTCGGTGTGGACCGACGGAACCGAGCGGCGTGCCGAGGAGTTCCGAGTGGTGCACTACGACACCCCCGTCGGCAACGCCGCGGCCTATTACCCCGAGACGAACGTCCTCGTTCCGCTGGATTCGACGGCCGACGGATCGGGCACGCCGACCTCCAAGTCCGTCATCATCCGTCTCGAGCGTCGGGGTTCGGTCGCAGGGACAGACACGGTGGCGGGGCGGCCGAGCTCGTGACAGCCGCCACGGATGCTGCAGCTGCGCCCCCGGGCCGGGCGGAGGTTCGCGCTGCCGTCGTGACGGCATCCGATCGGGCAGCATCCGGGGAGCGTCCGGATGCGACAGGGCCGAGACTCGTGCAGCGGCTTGTCGAAGCGGGGTATGCGTGCGAGGCCGCGTCCGTTGTGACGGACGGTGAGGAATCGGTTGCCGCCGGCATCCGTCGGGCACTGGATGCCGGCGCCCGCGTGATCATCACGACCGGGGGCACGGGGGTAGGGCCGCGCGATCGCACTCCCGAGGCAACTCACACAGTCATCGACCGGGAGATTCCTGGCCTTGCCGAACTGCTGCGACGCGAGGGGGCGGCATCCACACCGATGGCTGCGCTCTCGCGCGGCATCGTCGGCGTCGTCGACGGGCCCGGTTCGGTGATCGCGAATCTACCCGGCTCGACGCGCGGTGCCACTGAGGGCCTCGAGACGCTACTGCCGCTGCTGCCGCACGTGCTCGATCAGCTCACGGGCGGTGATCACTGATGACACAGGATGCCGTGCGGGTCGCACGGATCAGCGACGTGCCCCTCGACCTCGCGGCGCACCTCGCCGCGGTGTCGGACCCGACCGTCGGCGGGATCGCGACCTTTATCGGCACGGTCCGCGACCACGATCCGGGCGCGCACGGTGAGGTGACGCTTCTCGAGTATTCGTCGCACCCGGACGCCGAGCGGATCCTGGGCGAGATCGCGGCGTCTTGTCTCGCTGAGACTGACGCCGAGTGCGCCATCGCCGTGACGCACCGCATCGGAAAGCTCGCTGTCGGCGACCTCGCCGTGGTCGTCGCAGTCTCGAGCGCCCACCGCGCTCCCGCGTTCGAGGTGTGCCGGGCGCTGATCGAGCGCATCAAGACCGACTTACCGATCTGGAAGCGTCAGCACGAACACGACGGCACCGCAAGCTGGGTGGGACTCGACGCATGAGCGCGGTCCCCCTGCCCCTGCCGACGACGCTCGCCCGGCCCGGCGGCGTCGATGCGGCGCCCAGCGAGCGTGCGGCACCCGGCTCGCGCGGGCAGTTGGTCGACAGGTTCGGCCGGGTCCATCGGGACCTGCGGATCTCGCTGACCGATCGCTGTTCGCTGCGCTGCACCTATTGCATGCCCGAGCAGGGTGTGGAGTGGCTCGCCAAGAGCAGCATCCTGACGACTGACGAGATCGTGCGGGTTGCGGGCGTTCTCGCAAGCCTCGGCATCGTCGAGGTTCGGTTGACCGGCGGTGAGCCGTTGCTGCGCCGCGACATCGTGGATGTCGTGCGTCGCGTGGCCGCGATCGAGGGGGTCGCGGGCCCGCTCGAGGTGTCGATGACGACCAACGGACTCAAGCTCCCCGAGCTTGCCGAGCCGCTGCGAGAGGCGGGTCTTGCGCGGGTGAATGTCTCGATCGACACGCTGCGGCGGGGCCGCTTCGCGGAGTTGACGCGCCGCGATCGCCTGGATGACGTTCTGCGCGGCATCCGCGCGGCCCGCCGCGCCGGGTTCTCACCGCTCAAGCTCAACGCGGTGCCGATGCGCGGCGTCAACGACGACGAGATCGTCGACCTGGTGCAGTTCGCGGTCGACAACGGCGCGCAGATGCGGTTCATCGAGCAGATGCCGCTGGATCCCGGGCACACCTGGTCGCGCACCGAGATGGTCGATGCCGGCGAGATTCTCGACAAGCTCACGCAGCGCTTCACGCTCACACCGATCGGCGAGCGCGGTTCATCGCCGTCGCAGGACTACCTCGTGGATGGCGGGCCGACCACTGTCGGGCTCATCGCGTCGGTGTCAGCTCCGTTCTGCGGCGCGTGCGACCGCGTGCGGCTGACTGCTGACGGGCAGATTCGCAACTGCCTGTTCGCCCGCGAGGAGTCCGATCTGCTGCCGCTACTGCGCGGGGGCGAGGGCGTCGGGCCGGCTGACGACGACGCGATAGCCGAGCTGCTACGCCGGTCGATCGCGGGCAAGCGCGCCGGTCACGGAATCGACGACCCCGGATTCCTCCAGCCCCAGCGCCCCATGAGCGCGATCGGCGGCTGACCCCCGGCATCCACGCCCCCGCGACGTGCCCGAGCGAAGTCCGCAGAATCGCGCGTACGTCGCACCGCCACTGCGTCATCCTGCGAACTTCGCGCGAATCTGCGAAGTTCGGACGCGCTCAGCCGCCGGCGAAGGGCGGCAGGATGTCGACGACATCGGATGCCGACAGCGGCATATCGGCATCCGTGCGCTCTCCGTTGACGAGCACCGCGCACCGCGGCAGCACGAATCCGAGGCGTTCGTGGTCACGCACGATCGCAGCGCGCAGGGCGTCGAGCGTCACCTCGCCGCGGATCTCTTCCTCGGCACCGGCCGCGTCAGCTGCGCCGGCGAAGTAGCGAACCGTCGCCATCAGACTCCGCTCCCGTCGCTGCGAGGAGCACGACCCTCGGCCCACGCGCCGGCGAGCGCAACGACTTCGGCGAGGGCAGCCGCCGTGTCGTGGGGACTGCCGCCCGCACGGCCGGCAACGAGCCCTGCGACGAAAGCGCTTAACGGCGCAGCGGGGCGCGCGACGTCATGCGCGACATCGCGCGCGAGGTCGAGAACGAGTGCAATCGGAACCTGCTCGGCATCCAGACCGAAGCGGTCGCGCAGGATCGAGGACCACTCATCGAGCGCCTCGGGCGGAAGGGTGCGGTCGTTCATGCGGGCTCCTGACTCTCGAGACCGGGCACGGGACAGATCCTGCCACGTGTCGACATCGGTCGTCACCCCGGTGGCATCCGGCAGATCTCGGCAGTGCAGGTCGGCGAACAGATCACTCATCCGCGCCCCCACCGGATTCGTCAGTCTGGCAGTGGCCTCGGCGAGCACCTGCGTCCGAATCCGGGCACAAAGCCACTGGCGGCGACCGGCACCGTCCACGAGCACGATCCCGTCCACGCCTGCGGAGTCGCCCCGACCCGCCGCGACGAGGGCCGCCACGGTGCGATCGCCTGCGGCGAGGTCGCCGGCCAACAGCAGCACCTCGTCGGCATCCACGCGGCCGATCACTGCGGTGATCGCGGCGACCGGCCCGCCTCCTGCCGGTTCCTCGCGCATCACCACGACGCGCGATGCGGCCGGCTGTCCCGAACGCAGGATGAACGGCGCACCCGTACCCGTCGGCGCGGCTCCGTAGGGCATTGATCCTGCATTCGGCCCGGCCTCGGCAGGGTAGCGACCCGTCGCCGGGTGCGTGGGCGGCGTGCCGACGACGATGACTGTCCCATCACACGCGTCGAGCGCGGCATCCGTCGTACGTCGCAGCATCGACCGACCAGCGACCTCCAGGGTGGTCTTGTCGATACCGCCCATCCGCGATGCCCGGCCTCCCGACAGGATGATCGCACCGATCCGGGCTCGCGGACGGGGGGCGGACACACCCGGACCTGAAACCGGGTCGTCAGGCATCACTCCGCACGCGTCCACGATCCCGAGCGGCCGCCCTCTTTGGCGGTGATGCAGGCATCCGTGATGGTGACGGTGCGGTCGATACCCTTGACCATGTCGACCACCGAGAGCGCAGCGACGGTCACGGCGGTCAGCGCCTCCATCTCGACCCCGGTGCGGTCGGCGGTGCGCACCGTCGCGGTGATGCTCATTCCGGCATCCTCGATCTGCAGGTCCACGACGACGCCGTGCACCCCGATGACGTGCGCGAGCGGCAGCAGTTCGGGGGTGCGCTTGGCGGCCTGGATGCCGGCGATCCGCGCGACCGCGAGCACATCACCCTTCGGCACACTGCCCTCACGCAGCGCCGCGACGGTGTCGGGAGCCATCGAGACAAAGGCGCGCGCGGAGGCCGCACGCACCGTCGGCTGCTTGCCGGTGACATCCACCATGCGGGCGTGACCGGACTCGTCGAGGTGCGTGAAACTCATGTCACCAGCATGACATCGACGAGATCGCCCGCGGCCACCGCCTCGACGGATGCCGGAACCACTGCCCACGCCTCGGCGAGCGCGAGCGCACCGGCGCGGTGGGAACCGGATCCGCCCGCTGTCGCCGGACGCACCGTCCATACCGCGGGATCCGACCGATCGATTGCGACGGGCATGAACTGCTCGCGACCGGGCGGCGTGCGCCATCCGGTCGAGACTCGCAGGCGCACGATCGGGCGCAGCACGTCATGTCTGCCCTGCATCCGCAGCAGCGCCGGGCGCACAAATGCCTCGAACGACACGGCGACGCTCACGGGGTTCCCGGGCAGGCAGAAGACCGGGATGCCGCCGACGGCGCCGTGCCCCTGCGGCTTGCCGGGCTGCATAGCGACCGTCAGGAACTGCACACCTGTCGGTTCGAGCACCTCGCGCACCACCTCGTAGGCGCCGACGCTTGCGCCGCCGGTCAGCACGATCGCGTCCGGGGAGTCGGCTTCGACGCGGGCGAGTACCCGCCGCAACACCGCCGGGTCATCGCCGACGCGGATGAGCTCGGTGACGACACCGTCAGCTGCTCGCACGAGTCCGTCGAGCAGCAGCCCGTTCGACTCGGGGATCTGCCCCGGCCCGACGGGCTCACCAGGCGCGACCAGCTCGTCGCCGCTGGCGATCACCACAACGCGCGGGGCCGGGCGAACGAGCACGGATGCCGCACCGGCCGCTGCCGCCGCCGATCGCTGCAGCGCACCCAGTCGCTCGCCTGCCGCGACCACGGCATCCCCGACCGAGACGTCATCTCCCCGGCCGCGAATGTGCGCGCCGGGGGTCGGCGCGGCGTCGAGGTGAATGACCGATCCCGGCGCGACGTCACGGAACGGCTCCGCGGTCTGCTCGTGCGGCACGATGGCGTCGGCTCCCGCCGGAAGCGGAGCGCCTGTCATGATCCGGGCTGCTTCCCCGGGCCCGATGCTGGCGCCGGGGGCAACGCCTGCCGGGATGTCGGCGACGACGGTTCGCGGGACGGCTCCGTCGCCGGTCCGGACGGCGTAGCCATCCATCGCGGAATTGTCGAAGGCGGGGATCTCGAGGGTCGCAACGACAGGTTCCGCGGTCGTGCGACCCCAGGCATCCGTGATGGAGACCCGCACCGGCGTCAAGGGCGTGGTCGCCGCGAGGATCGCGTCGCGATGCTCGGCGACAGTGCGCGTGAAGCTCATGCGTGTGACGGCGCAGGAACGGCGGATGCCGAGCGGACCGGGAGTTCTCGCATCGTTCCGGCGAGGGCGTCGATGACGGCGATCCGCCCGAGCAGCGGGCGCCCCTCACCGACGATGAGCTTGATCGCCTCGGATGCCATGAGCGACCCGGTCTGCATGCAGACAGAGGCCAGCACGCCGACCTGCTCGCACGTGACGACCTGGCCGGTCGATCCGACGGGGAACAGGTCGCTCAGGCGCACCGGATCCACGCCGGCGGGTGGCGCCGACCAGAAGACGGTCACCTGCGACCAGAACTCCAGCACGCTCCCCCACACGACCGGCAGTCCGAGCTCTGCGGCCCCGGCATCCACGATGTCGCGGGTCTCAAAGGTGTCAGACCCGTCGAGCACGAGGTCGTAGCCAGACAGGATCTCGAGCGCGTTCGCCGCGGTCAGGCGCACCGGATGCTCGATCACCCGCACGCCGGGTGCGAGGCCGCGCGCACGAGCCGCGGCGCTCTCGGTCTTCGGCTCGCCGACTGTGTCAACGGAGTGAATGATCTGCCGGTGCAGGTTGGTCAGGTCCACGACGTCGTCGTCGATGATGCCGATCGTTCCGACGCCGGCGGCGGCGAGGGCCAGGATGACGGAGGACCCGAGCCCACCGGCTCCCACGACCGCGACGCGAGCTGCAGCGAGGCGGCGCTGACCCAGGTCACCGATAGCGAAGAGTTTTCGGTGGCGCGCGGTGCGGTCGCGTTCGGCATCCGTCAGCGCATCGACGGGCGCGACGAGAGGGGGAAGTGACATGTCCCTACGCTAGCCCCGCGCCAGCACGCCTGGGCCTCGCGGGGCAGCCGGCGCCGACTCCGCAGATTCGCACCAACTCCGCATCCGTGGGGCACAATCCTGCGAACCTCGCGCGATTCTGCGGGCTCGGGGCACACCGGCAGAGGCCAGCTCCCGGATTCCGCGAGCTGCCCTACGCGACCGAGTAGCGCCCCGACGCGATGGCGCGAGCCCGAGCCTTGGCCGCCTCTTCTTCCCGGTTCTTCGGCGGCGTTACGGCGACGAGGTCGTCGAGCAGGTGCTGGGTAGCGTGGGCGATCTCGTGGACCGCCCGGTCGAAGGCATCCTGGTTTGCCTTGGACGGCTTGGTCGTCCCGGCGATCTTGCGCACGTACTGCAAAGCCGCCGCGTGCACCTCATCCGAGGTCGCAGCCGGCTCGAAGTTGTGAAGGGTGTGGATGTTCCGGCACATGCCCCGACCATACGCCCGCCCCGCGCGGCTCGACCACCCCTCCCCCGGGCCGTGCCCGGCACCACGAAGTCCGCAGAATCACGCGAAGTTCGCACGATTGCCGCGGCATCCTGCGAACCTGGCGCGATTCTGCGGACCTGGATGATGCACGGGCGCGGCGCGGGCGGGCTCAGGATGCGAGGTGCAGACGTGCCGCGAGGGCGCGACGGATGCTGCGCTCGACTGCCGGCCAGTCGTGAACGATCTGCGCGTAGCTCAAGCGCATGACGGTGTATCCGCGAAGCGCGAGCTCGGCGTCGTGCGCGATGTCCTTCGTGCGCTGCGCGCTTGAGGAATGATGCGCGAACCCGTCGATCTGCAGCACGAGCCGCTCGCCGATCAGGAGGTCGACGAACCGTCCGGCGATCCTCGCCTGTTGCACCACCGGAATGCCCCAGCGGCGCAGCGGCAGGACGACGAGGGTCTCCAGCCCCGAATCGGAGAGCCCGATAACCTCCCCGGCCAGCTCTCGCGCGGCCCGGGAGGTCCAGGGGATGCACCTGAGCGCCTCGGGCGCAAGACCTTCCACACGAACCGCGGACTCCCACACGGCGAGAGCCGCGTCATGGGGAACGCATCCAGCGACGTGAGCCAGAGCGTCCTCAACCGTCGCCGTGAGGTCGCGGCCAGGCGGCGAGAGAGGAATCGTCCAGTGGAGCCGTCCTGGCCATCCGTCCGGAAGGCGCGCAGAACCGGAGCCGGGGACCATATGCAGATGGGGATGCGGGTCCAGGTCTGGCGGCATCCACCACCCCCTTCTGCGCGCGAGGGACAGACACGAAATCCGCCCGCCCGCGGTGGCCGCGGTGACGAGATCGGGCGCGGCATCCGGAAGGGTCACCCATGCGCGACGGATGACGCGTGCCCTCCCGTCCCGCACGAACCCGCGCAATGCCGCGACCCCGTACCCGGCACGCAAGATGTCGCTCCGGTGCGCAATTCCGCGCCGTTCCCGCAACCACTCTTCGAGCTCTGACGTCACACCGCGAGTCTGTGTCGTCAGCGAGCGCAACGACCGCGGACGGCATCCTTCTACACGCTCCTGACGGCGCGGCTGCGCTGGGGAGGAGCCGCCAACGTCGCAGAATCGCGCCAACCCCACAGGCTTCAGGCCAGAAAGTGCGGGGCCCGCGCGAATCTGCGAACCTCGCGGACCCGAGACGGGTGCGGCGAGCCAGACGGATGCCGCGGGTCAGCGCTTGTAGTTCGGGGCTTCGACCACGATCTGCACGTCGTGCGGGTGCGATTCCTTGAGGCCGGCAGACGTGATGCGGACGAACTTGCCCTTGGCTTTGAGCTCTTCGACGGTGCGGGCGCCGACGTAGAACATGGACTGCCGGAGGCCACCCACGAGCTGGTAGGCGACTGCAGCGAGCGGGCCGCGGTAAGCGACCTGCCCCTCGATCCCCTCGGGGATGAGCTTGTCGTCGGTGGGGACGTCGGCCTGGAAGTACCGGTCCTTCGAGTAGGAGGTCTTCTTGCCGCGCGTCTGGAGAGCCCCGAGCGATCCCATGCCTCGGTACTGCTTGAACTGCTTGCCGCCCTGGAAGACGATCTCACCCGGAGCCTCGTCGGTGCCGGCGAACAGCGAACCGATCATGACCGAGTCTGCGCCAGCAACCAGCGCCTTCGCGATATCGCCCGAGTACTGCAGGCCACCGTCGGCGATGACCGGAACACCAGCCTCGCGCGCAGCCTGGAACGCCTCGTAGATCGCCGTGACCTGCGGAACGCCGACACCGGCGACAATGCGCGTCGTGCAGATCGAGCCCGGGCCCACGCCGACCTTAACGGCATCCACACCGGCGTCGATCAGCGCCTGCGCACCCTCGCGGGTAGCGACATTGCCGCCGATGATGTCGATGCCCGCGAACGACGGGTCGGCCTTCAGCCGCCGCACGATGTCGATGACTCCCGCCGACTGACCGTTGGCGGTGTCGACGACGAGCACGTCGACTCCGGCATCCCGCAGCGCCTCAGCACGCTCCCACGCATCGCCGAAGAATCCGATGGCAGCTCCCACGCGCAGTCGCCCGTGCTCGTCCTTGGTGGCAAGCGGGTACTTCTCGCTCTTGTCGAAGTCCTTGATGGTGATCAGGCCCGCGAGCTTGCCGTTGTCGTCGATGAGCGGCAGCTTCTCGACGCGGTGCTTGGCGAAGGTCGCGATGACATCGTTCGCGCCGATCCCGACGGGAGCGGTGATGAGACCTTCGCTGGTCATGACGTCTTTGACGAGGGTGGTCTTGCGCTCGAAGCCCGACACGAAGCGCATGTCGCGGTTGGTGACGATGCCCACGAGCGTTCCCTCATCGTCGACGACCGGAAGGCCCGAGATGCGGTAGGTCGCGCACATCGCGTCGACGTCTTCGATCGTGGCGTCGGGAGTCGTGGTCACGGGGTCGGAGATCATGCCCGACTCGCTGCGCTTGACGCGGTCGACCTGAGCCGCCTGCTCTTCGATTGAGAGGTTTCGGTGCAGGATGCCGAGGCCCCCCTCACGGGCGACGGCGATCGCCATCCGCGCCTCGGTCACGGTGTCCATCGCGCTGGAGATGAGCGGGATCGCGACGGTGATGCGGCGCGTCACCCGGGACGACGTGTCGGCCTCGCTCGGGATAACATCGGTGTGACCCGGCAGCAGAAGCACGTCGTCATAGGTGAGTCCGACGAATCCGAACGGGTCGTGAGTGTCCATGCTTCTCCTGCGGTCGCGAGCCTTATAGAGAATTCTACGTTCGCGGGCTCGCCAACATTCCCGAGTCGTCCTCGCGGCCAGCCCCGCAACGGAATGGGATCGTTCTCACCCGAATATGCCCCGGAAACACCGCCGACACATTACGCTCGTACGGTCGTCTATCACGGTCGAAGCGACTTCCTCGGCCGTTGCCGTCCGGGAGGTCTGAGTGACACATCCGAATGCCCGAGCCAGGACGACGCGCAATCGCGCGGGTGCGCTTCTGGCGTTGGCACTGACCCTCATGGGCCTTCTCGCCCTGCCGACCGCGGCGCACGCGGCCGAGGACGATCCCTACCGTATCAGCGGCAACGTGCAGCTCGAGGGCGAGCCGCTCGAGGGCGTCGAGCTCACGGTGGACGGTCCCGGCGGCGAACAGACAGTCGAGACAGACGCCAGCGGGCAGTGGTCGGTCGGGGTGCCCGAACGCAATGCTGATTACACAGTCACCCTCAACGAAGAGACGCTCCCCGAGGGCATCGCTGTCATCGACGAGACCGGCGAAGACACCTCGCCCAATGTCCGTGAGGTCACCGTCGGGCCGGGTGGCCGCGTCACGACGAACTTCTTCATCGGTGAAGGCGAACGCAACACGACGAGCTTCATCGATCAGTTGCTAGAGCGGCTGGTCAATGGCGTCAACTTCGGGTTGATGCTGGCGCTGGCGGCCATCGGCCTGTCGCTGGTCTACGGCACGACCGGGATCTCGAACTTCGCCCACGGCGAGATGGTCACCTTCGGTGCCCTCATAGCGCTGCTGTTCGCCGTGGGATTGAGTCTGCCGCTGCTCGTGGCAGTCCCGCTGGCGGTGATCGTGTCAGGAGCATTCGGATACGCGATGGATGCCGGGCTCTGGCGCCCCCTGCGCCGAAAGGGCCTCGGTGTCGTCCAGCTGATGATCGTGTCGATCGGGCTCTCGCTGGCCCTCCGCTACATCTTCCAGATGTTCGTCGGCGGCGGCACCCTGCAACTGCCCAATCCGCTCTCCGGCGTCATCCCGCTGCCGGGGTCGATCGTGCTGACCTGGATGGACCTGCTCAGCATGGTCATCTCGGTCGTCGTGATCATCGTCTTCGCTCTGTGGCTCACGCGCAGTCGGATCGGGCGCGCGACGCGGGCAGTGTCCGACAACCCATCGCTGGCGGCGGCATCCGGAATCGACGTGGACGCGATCGTACGGATCGTCTGGATCCTGGCGGCCTCCCTCGCGGGGCTCTCCGGCGTCCTGTGGGCCTACTTCCGCCCCGGCATCAAGTGGGACATGGGCTCGAGCATCCTGCTGCTGCTGTTTGCCGCGGTGGTCCTCGGCGGCCTCGGCACTGCCCTTGGCGCCCTGGTCGGATCCCTCATCGTCGGCATCCTCGTCGAGACCACGAGCCTGTTCGGGGTTCCCGACGATCTCAAGTATGTGGGCGCGCTGGTCGTCCTGATTCTGATCCTCCTCTTGCGACCACAGGGCATCCTGGGTCGAAAAGAGCGAGTGGGCTGAAGGGGGTACGACGATGGACTTCGGTCAGATTCTGAGCAACACGCTGAGCCAGATCCTCAGCCCCACCACCCTCGGCTTCGCGCTGGCGGCTATCGGCCTGTCGATCCACTTCGGCTTCGCGGGCCTGCTGAACATGGGTGTCGCCGGCTTCATGGCAGTCGGTGCTTACGGTTTCGCGATCTCGATCCTGACGTTCGGGCTGCCGTGGTGGGCGGCGGCGCTCGTCGGCTTCGTGCTCGCAGCGGTGTTCGCGCTGATTCTCGGCATCCCGACGCTGCGTCTTCGCGGCGACTACCTCGCGATCGTGACGATCGCCGCCGCAGAGGTCGTGCGGCTGCTGTTCCTCTCGACCGCCTACAAGGACGTGACCGGTTCTGCTGACGGCCTGTTCGGCTTCCAGGCCGAGTTCCGTGCGGCAAACCCGCTGCCGCAGGGGACCTATGGCTTCGGCCCGTGGACGTACACGAGCGATCAGTGGTGGGTCATCATCATCGGCCTGGCATTGACCGCGGTAGCCGTGCTGTTCACCTGGTCGCTGATGCGCAGCCCCTGGGGACGCGTCATCAAGGGCATCCGAGAAGACGAGGATGCCGTGCGGTCGCTCGGCAAGAACGTGTTCTCGTTCAAGATGCAGGCCCTCGTCATCGGTGGCGTCATCATCGCCGCCGGCGGCATCGTCACGGCGATGGGAACGAACGTCAACCCCAACGTCTACGTGACCTCGCAGACCTTCTTCATCTGGACGGCGCTGCTGCTGGGCGGGGCGGCGACGATCTTCGGCCCCGTGCTCGGCGCCGTGTTGTTCTGGGTCGTGCGAGCGTTCCTCTCCAACCTCCTTCCCGCGCTGGTGGATGCCGGGCTCTTGCCCTTCCTCTCGCGCGAGCAGGCACAGCAGTCGGTCTTCGTCCTGATCGGGGTCGCGCTCATGCTGCTGATCATCTTCCGCCCGCAGGGGATCCTCGGGAACAAGAAGGAGTTGAGCTTTGTCCGATGAGCCGCTCGCGCCGGTGGCGCGTCCCAAGACGACAGGCCTTCATGAGGGTGAGATCCGCCCGGGTGTCGCCAAGGTCGACCCGATCATCATCGCCGACGGCGTGAAGCGCACGTTCGGCGGCCTGACCGCCGTGAATGTCGAGCACCTCGAGATCCCGCGGAATGCGATCACCGCCCTGATCGGCCCGAACGGCGCCGGAAAGACGACGTTCTTCAACCTGCTCACCGGCTTCGACAAGCCCGATGAGGGGTCGTGGACCTTCGACGGCACAGCGCTCGCGGGAGTTCCCGCGTTCAAGGTGTCGCGGATGGGCGCGGTGCGCACGTTCCAGCTGACCAAGGCTCTGGGACTTCTGACAGTGCTCGAGAACATGAAGCTCGGTGCGACGGGGCAACGGGGCGAGAGCTTCTTCGCGTCCCTCTTCCCGTTCCTGTGGCGAAAGCAGGATGCCGAGATCGAAGAGCGCGCCCGCGTGCTGCTGAAGAAGTTCAAGCTCGACGCGAAGGAGTCCGATTTCGCGGCGAGCCTGTCGGGTGGCCAGCGCAAGCTCCTCGAGATGGCGCGAGCCCTCATGAGCTCGCCGCAGTTCGTGATGCTCGATGAGCCGATGGCTGGGGTGAACCCTGCGCTCACGCAGTCGCTGCTTGACCACATCCTGGACCTGAAGGACGAGGGCATGACGGTGCTGTTCGTCGAACACGACATGCACATGGTCCGTCACATCGCCGACTGGGTCGTCGTGATGGCCGAGGGCAAGATCGTCGCCGAGGGGCCGCCCGACACCGTCATGCAGAACCCCGCGGTGATCGATGCCTACCTCGGGTCGCACCAGGATGTCGACCTGGGCGTTGTCACGGGCCGTGTGCCCGGCGAACTCAATACCGCCGCCATCGAACTGCAGCAGGAGGTGCAGGAGTTCGACGAGGTGATCGAGAAGACCCTTCACCACGAGTCGGATGCCAGCCCCAGCAAGACACCTGAGTCGGGCGAGAGCACCGGGACGGAGAAGTCATGACCGACGCAGCAGCCACCGACGAGCGTCCCCCCGTCCGCGAGGGCACACCCGTCGTTCTGGTCGATGACGTTCACGCCGGGTACCTGCCCGGAGTCAACATCCTCAACGGAGCGACCCTGACCGCCTGGGACGGCGAGCTCATCGGCATCATCGGCCCCAACGGCGCCGGCAAGTCGACGCTGCTCAAGGCGATCTTCGGTCAGGTGAAGGTGCGCCAGGGTGACATCTCCCTGAACGGCGAGAAGATCACGGGCCTCAAGGCGAACAAGCTCGTTGCCAAGGGTGTCGGGTTCGTGCCGCAGACCAACAACGTCTTCCCGAGCCTCACGATCGCCGAGAACCTCCAGATGGGCCTGTTCCAGCGCCCCAAGCTCTACAACGAGCGACTGGAGTTCGTTACCGGTATCTTCTCGGAGCTCGGCAAGCGGCTGAACCAGCGAGCGGGCTCACTCTCGGGCGGTGAGCGTCAGATGGTCGCGATGAGTCGTGCCCTCATGATGGACCCTGCCGTCATCCTGCTCGACGAGCCCTCCGCCGGCCTCTCCCCCGCCCGGCAGGACGACGCCTTCCTGCGCGTCTCCGAGATCAACAAGGCCGGCGTGACGACGATCATGGTCGAGCAGAACGCCCGTCGGTGCCTCCAGATCTGTGACCGCGGCTACGTGCTCGACCAGGGCAAGGATGCCTACACCGGCACCGGCCGCGAGCTGCTGAACGACCCGAAGGTCATCGGCCTCTACCTCGGCACCCTCGGCGCCTAGCCCGGACTCGCCGCGCCGGCGCCCTGAGGGCCCCTGCCCCACGCGAGGGGTCGCAACACGCCGCACCGCTCCCTAGGGATACGGCGTGTTGCGACCCCTCGCGTGAGAGTTCACACACGGACCCGGGCTGGCGCGACATCCGTCGTCGGTCACAGCGTCCGCTGGACACACGAGAGCGGGGCCCCGACCCGAAGGTCGGAGCCCCGCTCGCTAGCCGTGAGACTTACTCGTACGCGACGTAGTCGTTGTCTGCCGTGTACTGGTAGATGCCGATCGACGCCTCGGTCGGGTCGCCCACGTCGTCGAACGTGATCGGACCGGAGATACCGTCGTAGTCAGCAACTCCGCCGCCGTTGATGATCTCGGCGCACGCGGCGAACGTGGTGCACTTCTCACCGTCACCGGATCCACCCGAGACTTCCACCAGCTTGTCGGCGATCGCCGCGCCATCCGTGGAGCCGGCGGCAAGCGACGCCAGCGCGAGCAGGATGACGGCGTCGTACGACTCGGCAGCGTAGCTGAACTCGGTCAGCTCCTCGTTGCCCTCATCGACCCAGAAGGTGTTGAGCGAATCGGTGAAGTCGGTGATCGTGTCGATCGAAAGGCCGGGAAGCGTTCCCTTGGCTCCTTCGAGCGAACCACCCACGTCGATGCCGTTGCTGCCGAACTGCGACAGGTTGCCGTCGACGAAGTAGAGCTTGTCGGCGGGCACGCCTGCGGCGAACAGCTCGGGCAGGATCGTCTTGACCTCTTCGAACGTGATCAGAGCGATCGCGTCGGGGTTGGCCGCGACGACCTCCGAGACCTGAGCCGAGAAGTTCGTGTCACCCGTGTTGTACGTGGGCTCGGCAACGACGGTGCCGCCAGCTGCCTCGAACGCGTCCTTGACGAAGCTCGCAAGACCGGTGCCGTACGAGTCGTTGAGGACGATCATGCCCAGGGTCTGCGCGCCCGACTCGGCGATCAGGTTTCCGAGCACCTCACCCTGCAGGGTGTCAGACGGTGCCGTGCGGAAGTAGAGGCCGTTGTCGTCGTAGGTCGTGAACGCCGCCGACGTGTTGGCGGGCGAGAACTGGATGACACCGGCGCCGACGACCTGGTCGATGAACTGCAGCGACGTGCCCGACGAGGCTGCACCGATGATGGCGGAGACGCCCTCGCCGAGCAGACGCGGGATCTCGGTCTCGTAGGCCTTGTTGTCGGTGTCACCCGAGTCGCCCTGGATCATCTCGATGGTCACGCCCGCGTTCGCGGCATTGACCTCGGATGCGGCGTATTCGGTACCCGCGATCTCCGGCGGGCCGAGGAAGGCGAGGTTACCGGTGACAGGCAGCGCCGTGCCGATCTTGAGGTCGAGGGATTCGCTCGGCTCGGTGGTACCGCTCCCGCCACCGGAGTCGCCGGCGCAACCCGCCAGGAAGACCGCGCTGACACCGACCACGGCGATACCGCCGAGGATCGAGCCGGCGCGGGATCGTGTGAAGACGCCCATGATGCTCCTTGCTGTGAATGGATGCGGGCCGTCAAGCGCCCGCACAGTGCCAATAACCTATCCGCGGACTGGTCTCGCGTGTGTTGCGGTGCGTTAACGATGTGTAACGCCATCAGATCGTTACCTGGCGCAGGTATCCGTCGTGATCTGCGGAGCGGGAAGGGCACGGATAGGCGTAGTGTTGAGGTATATACCCCATGGGGGTATATACCTCAACACGGAACGCGCACGGGAGGAACCCGCCATGACAAACCACGAATACCTCGTCACCGGAATGACCTGCGGCCACTGCGAGCACGCCGTGCGCGACGAAGTGTCGCAGATCCCGGGAGTCACGGCTATTGAGGTCAGCGCCGCGACGGGACTCCTGACAGTGACCGCCGACACCCTCGACGACAGTGCAGTGCTGAGCGCGGTCGACGAGGCCGGGTACCAGGCCGCGCGACTGTGATGCCCCTCGGCGGGGGCGGCTCGGCACCGATCGAGCTTCAGATCGGTGGAATGACATGCGCTTCGTGCGCCGCGCGCATCGAGAAGCGACTGAACCGGATGCCGGGGGTGTCGGCATCCGTCAACTACGCCACCGAGAAGGCTGTCGTCCACGTCGACGACGTCCCGGCCGACGGTGGCGAGGCGCGCGCCGATGCCGCAGCCCTCATCGCCGAGATCGAACGCACCGGATACACGGCGACCCTGCCCGCACCACCGGCCTCCGAGAGGGATGACACTGCGGCCGATCCCGAGCTCGCCTCGCTGCGTCAGCGTCTGATCGGTGCGGCGGTGCTGTCGGTGCCGGTGGTCCTGCTCGCGATGATCCCCGCGCTGCAGTTCACGTACTGGCAGTGGGCATCGCTCGCGCTGGCATCACCCGTCGTCGTGTGGGCGGCGTGGCCGTTCCACCGGGCGACGGCGATCAACCTGCGCCACGGCGCCGTCACGATGGACACCCTCATCTCCATGGGAGTCTCGGCCGCCTACCTGTGGTCGCTGTACGCGCTGTTCTTCGGGGGCGCCGGGATGCCGGGCATGACCCACGGCTTCACGTGGATCGCACAGCCCGGCGAAGCCGGAAACACGATCTACCTCGTGGTCGCCGCGGGGGTCACGACATTCCTGCTGCTGGGCCGCTACCTCGAGGTGCGAGCAAAGCGGCGCGCAAGCCAGGCGGTTCGCGCCCTGCTCGAGGTCGGCGCGAAGGATGCCGCGCTGCTGCGCGGTGGAACCGAGGTGCGGGTTCCGCTCGCGCAGCTTCGGGTCGGCGACGAGTTCGTCGTGCGCCCCGGCGAGCGCATCGCGACCGACGGGGTCGTCGTGTCGGGAACATCAGCGGTTGATACCTCGACGATCACGGGCGAGTCGGTTCCCGTCGAGATCGGTGAGGGTGACGCGGTCATCGGCGCGACGGTCAACGTCGGTGGTCGCCTCGTCGTGCGCGCCACGCGTGTGGGCGAGCAGACTCAGCTGGCGCAGATGGCGCGCCTGGTCGAACAGGCGCAGGCGGGTAAGGCCGAGGTGCAGCGACTGGCCGACCGCGTCGCCGGGGTGTTCGTGCCCATCGTCATCGTGATCGCCGCCCTGACCCTCGTGACCTGGCTCCTGCTCGGCGGCGGCACGGCGATGGCGTTGACCGCGGCGATCGCCGTGCTGATCATCGCCTGTCCGTGCGCGCTGGGGCTCGCGACACCGACCGCGCTCCTCGTGGGGAGCGGCCGGGGCGCGCAACTCGGCATCCTGATCAAGGGCCCGCAGATCCTGGAGTCCACCCGGCGCGTCGACACCATCGTGCTCGACAAGACAGGAACCGTCACAGAGGGCCGGATGACGCTCGTCGACGTGCTGCCCGCGCGAGGCGGGGATGCCGCCGAGGTGCTGCGTCTTGCTGGAGCGGTGGAGTCGGCATCCGAGCACCCCATCGCCCAGGCAATCGCGGCGGCCGCGGCTGCCGGAGGGGGTCCGCTTCCCGAGGCCGCTTCGTTCTCGTCCCTGGCGGGGCGGGGTGCGACGGGGGTGGTCGAAGGCCACGCCGTCGCGGTCGGATCGCTCGGCTTGATGTCCGACTGGTCAGTGCATCCGGATGCCGAGATCGCGGCCGCCATCGAGCGTGCCGGAGCAACAGGGATGACGGCGGTCGTCGTGGCGTGGGATGGGGAGGCTCGCGGCATCCTGACCGTCGCAGACTCGGTGAAGCCCTCGAGCAGGGAGGCCGTCACCCGGTTGCGCACGCTCGGACTCGAGCCGATCCTGCTGACCGGTGACCATGAGGCCGTGGCGCGGCGCGTGGGCGACGAGGTCGGCATCCGCGAGGTGATCGCGGGCGTGCTGCCGGCCGAGAAGTCAGCACAGATCGAGGCTCTTCAGGCCAGCGGCCTGGTCGTGGCAATGGTCGGCGATGGCGTCAACGACGCCGCAGCGCTCGCGCAGGCAGACCTTGGCATCGCGATGGGCACGGGTACAGACGCCGCCATCGAGGCATCCGATCTGACGCTCGTGCGCGGAGACCTCCTCGGTGCGGTCGATGCCATCCGGCTGTCGCGCGCGACGCTGCGCACAATCCGTGGGAACCTCTTCTGGGCGTTCGCGTACAACGTCGCGGCGATTCCGCTGGCTGCCCTCGGGCTGCTGAACCCCATGATCGCCGGGGCGGCAATGGCGGCATCCAGCGTCTTCGTCGTCGGCAACAGCCTGCGACTGCGCCGCTTCCAGAGCATCGACCCGGCAGTCGCCCCGTCACGCACACGCACGAACGAACGGAGCCCGCGATGAGCGACACTCTCGAGACGACCCCGCACGAGGGCGGAGCGGCGGATGGCGAGCACAGTGCTCACGGGCCGGCGGCGCACCACGGCTACATCGGCGACAAGCAGCGGTATCTGAACCGGCTGAAGCGCATCGAGGGGCAGGCCCGCGGCATCCGTTCGATGGTGGAGGACGAGAAGTACTGCATCGACATCCTGACGCAGATCAGCGCGACCACTGCCGCGCTGGAGTCGGTCGCGCTCGGGCTTCTCGAAGACCACCTGCGTCATTGCGTGGTGGATGCCGCGCGCCAGGGCGACGAGCAGGCCGAGGAGAAGATCCGCGAAGCCTCGGCAGCCATCGCCCGCTTCGTGCGCTGACACCCGGGCCTCGGCGTGCGGCCGCCGAGTCAGCTGTATTCGGCGACGTCGCTGACGCCGCGCGCTCGGCGCGCGAACACGATCGAGTCGACGGTCAACACTGCCAACGCGACCCAGACCAATCCGAAGCCGATCCAACGTTCCGGAGGCATCGGCTCTCCGAGGATCCAGGCCCCCGTGATGAACTGCATGATCGGGGCGATGAACTGCAGCAGTCCGACCACGGTGAGCGGCACGCGCCGCGCTCCGGCGGCGAACAGCAGCAACGGCACGGCTGTCGCGGCGCCCGCGAGGCTTACCAGCACGACATGCCAGACCCCGTATGCGCCGGCGGCGAGACCGCTCGTCAGCGACGTGACCACCAGCAGCACGATCGCGACCGGCGTGAGCCACGCCGACTCGAGGGTGAGGCCGCTGACGGCATCCACCGACGGCCCGATGCGCTTTTTGATCAGGCCATAGACGCTGAAGGATGCCGCGAGCGTGAGAGCTACCCACGGCACCGAGTTATAGCCGACGATCGTGACGATCACAGCGATGCCTGCGATCGCGATGGCGACCCACTGCGTCACACGCAACCGCTCGCGCAGCACGATGACACCGAGCAACACCGTGGCGATCGGGTTGATGAAGTAGCCAAGGCTCGTCTCGATGACGTGACCCGAGAGGGTCGCGAGGATGAACACCTGCCAGTTGACATAGATGACAGCTCCCGCCAGCGCCGTCCAGCCGAGCAGGCGCGGCTGACGCACGATCGCGAGGAACGGACGCCACGCGCGCATGACGGTGAGCAGGAAGATGCAGAAGACGAGGGAGAGCAGGATCCGCCATCCCACCAGCTCCCAGCCTGTGATCGGGGCCAGCAGGATGAAGTAGAGCGGAAGGAAGCCCCAGAGCAGGTAGGCCGAGAACGCGAAGACACCGCCGACGAGCCGCTCGCGCGCGGCCTCTGCTGGCGCTTCCTGGGCGAGCTGCGCAGCATCCGACCCGGCGATCTCGGCCGCGCCGGATGCCGGAATGTCACCGGTTGCGGGTACGGAAGTCCCATCCCCCGGAACCGATTCGCGCGTCACCCACTCAGCCTAGGGCGCGCCAGCGACACTGCGGCGCGCGTCTGTCGTGCAGGCAGAGAGCCGGGCGGCCGACTCCCGGTGGATTCCTGCCATGCCCCGCAGGCGTGCGTCCCCGGACACGACAACAGACGGGGCCCGGATGCCGCAGCATCCGAGCCCCGTCGAAGAGTTGTCGACTCAGCGGACGACGACCGCCAGCACGTCGCGAGCCGAGAGCACCAGGTACTCGTCGGCGCCGAACTTCACTTCGGTCCCGCCGTACTTGCTGTAGATGACGCGGTCACCGACGGCGACGTCGAGCGGAACGCGGTTACCGTTGTCATCGATACGACCGGGTCCGACCGCGACGACCTCGCCCTCCTGGGGCTTCTCCTTCGCGGTGTCGGGGATGACCAGACCACTCGAGGTGGTCTGCTCGGCCTCGACCTGCTTGATGACGATGCGGTCCTCGAGCGGCTTGATGGAAACCGACACGGGTCTACCTCTGCTTTCCTTGAGATACCAAGACTCGTTAGCAACCTCACACCGAGAGTGCTAACGCAAGTGTATTGAAGCTCTGGCACTCACGCAACGCGAGTGCCAATCCGGATGCGCCGGGTTCGACATCCGTGTGCCCGCTTAGTCATCACGGCGGCCTGCACGATGAGAGTCCTGCCATGCGCGACGACTTAACCTGGTATATGAATCATCTTTCAGTTACCGTGAGTCGCGTGCGATGACGCACCTCGGCATCCGCTCGCTGACGAGGGATGCCCGTGCTCCGACCGGGACGACCGCGCGATGGCACCCGGGGCGATGGCCGGGGCGCCGACGAAGGGATGACGCATGATCTCTCGTGTCCGAAAGCGCGCAGTCGGCGCGCTCCTGGCGGCAGGCTTGGCGGTGGCGGGCCTGGCCGCAGCAGCCCCCGCCGCCCAGGCAATCACCTGTCCCCCGGGCTTCGAGACCCTGCCGGGATGCACAAACGGCGGGGGCGGCTCCGGCGGCGGATCCACGGGCGGCACTGGCGCCTGGACAACCGAGACGATCGCCGGGATGTCGGTGCGGCTGTACACGCCGACGACGGCTGCCGCTCTCCCCGCCGGCCGGGCGCTGATGATCTCGCTCCACGGATGCGTGCAGAAGGCATCCGATCTGCAGTCCGCCGGCAACTGGGCGCAGACTGCCGACGAGTACGGGATGGTGGTCGCGCTGCCGGATGCCCCGAACGGCGGCGTCATCCTCGGCTGCTGGGACTACTACGACGCGAATCACTCGCGCACCGCGCCGTCGCGCCACGACGACAACCTGCTCTCGCTGGCCTCGACGCTCACCACCCGCGCGAGCCTGGGTATCGACGCCGACCAGGTGTATGTGTCGGGGCTCTCGTCCGGCGGCGGGCAGACGATGGTCATGGGATGCCTCGCGCCTGACGTTTTCGCCGGGATGGGCATCAACGCCGGGCCGACGGTGGGCACCACCTCGGGTCAGATCTCGTCGGTCGCGGTCTCGAAAAGCCAGGGGATATCGACGTGCACGGGCTTCGCCGGCTCGGCATCCGGGTCATTCGACACGCAGCTGACCTCGGTCGTCTACGGCAGCAACGATTCGACAGTGGCGCCCGGATACAACACGCTCAACGGTCAGATCATGGCCGACATCTACGATGCCGACCAGACCTCGAGCTTCAGCCTCTCGGGCCTGGCCGGAACGAACACATCGGGCTCGGGCACGCTGTACGCGGACGCCGAAGGACCCCGGGTCTCGGTCATACAGAACACCGGACTCGGCCACAACTGGCCGGCGGGCGCGGGCTCGGGCGGCTCGTACATCAGCGCGAACAGCATCGACTACCCGGCATACGTGACGGAGTTCTTCTTCGACAACAACCGCCGCGTCGATCGGTCGGGTCAGCCGACGCCCACGCCGACACCGACCGGAACGCCGACCCCGACCCCGACCCAGACGGTCACTCCCACGCCGACACCGACGCCGACGGTCCCGCCGAGCGACTGCATCACCGCGACCAACGCCGCCCACAAGGCTGCGGGCCGCGCGACGTCGTACGGGGTGAACCCCTACAACCCCTATTACGCGGTGGGAACCCAGGACTACCTCGGCCTCGGCGACGCCACCGTGGCGAGTCTGCAGCGAGTCTCGGCATCCTCGTGGGATCTCGTGAGCAGCTGCACCTGACACGGATGCCGCGTCGACCGCGTCGGCAACTCCTCAAGAATCGGGGGTCAGCGGTGACAATCGGCCGACGGAGCTCGATCCGACGGCGCCGTTGAGGAGTTAGCAGCGCCCGCGCCTAGGGTGGATGGATGGACATCGCCGAGGTGCGGGCGCTGCTGACGCCGGCAGGACTCGACCTGCTGAACAGCCTCGGCCCCGTCTCCTCCAGCGACGAGGTGGCGCGCACCGTCTCGCGGCTGCGCGGCGCCGGGCACTCCCCCGACCTGGTGTCGGCTGTCGTGACCCAGGCGCGGCTTCGGGAGCGGGCGCGATCGAAGTTCGGCGACTTCGGGGCACGGATGCTCTTCACTCGCGCCGGTCTCGAACAGGCGACGCGTCTGTCGGTTGCCGCCCACCATGCCGGGCGGTTCCGCCGCGCGGGGATCGAGCGCGTCGCAGATCTCGGCTGCGGGATCGGCGGAGATGCGCTGGCATTGGCAAGTCTCGGCATCCGTGTCGACGCCGTCGACGCCGACGAGGTGACCGCGGCCCTCGCTACCGTGAATCTTGCGCCGTTCGGCGCTGACGTCACCGTGCGCCACGGCCTGGCCGAGAACCAGGACCTCAGCGGGGTCGAGGCGGTCTGGCTTGATCCGGCACGGCGCGAGGCCGGCGAGACGGGCCGCGCGCGTACCGACGACTGGTCACCGTCGCTGGAGTGGGTGTTCGAACTCACCGGCTGGATGCCGGGCGGCGTCAAGCTCGGCCCGGGACTCGACCGCGACCGCATCCCCGACGGGTACGAGGCGCAGTGGGTCAGCGCCGACGGATCGACGATCGAGCTCGTGCTGTGGTCGGGCGCGCTCGCGCGCGAGGGCGTGACACGGTCGGCGCTGCTCCTGCGGGGGCAGCACGCCGCGGAGCTCACGGCGCCCGCCGACAGCGAGGACGAACCGGTGCGCGCGCTCGGCGAGTTCATCCACGAACCCGATGGGGCAGTCATCCGTGCCCGCCTGATCGGACAGGTTGCGAGGTCGCTGCGGGCGGGGATGCTGGCGGAGAAGATCGCGTACCTCACCGGTGATGAGGCGGTGACGAGTCCGTTCGTGCAAAGCTTCCGGGTGCGCGAGGTGCTGCCGGCCGACACGAAGAAGCTTGCGCGGGCGCTGAAGGAGCGCGGTATCGGCATCCTTGAGATCAAGAAGCGCGGAGTGGATGTCGACCCCGCCGCACTCCGTCAGAGTTTGAAGCTGAAGGGCGAGGAGTCGGCGACCCTCATCATGACCCGCATCGCGGGCTCCCGCGTCGCGATCCTCGCCGACCGGGTTCCGCCCGCGGCCTGACGCCAAGGCTCTCGGCGAGCGACCCCCTTCGTTCAGTCGCGCCATCCTGCGGCCTCCAGCCCACCCGACCCGCAACACGGCGCGACCGAAGAACCACCCCCACCCATCAGTCGCGCCAATCTGCGGGTGCGACATCCCCGAACCCGCAACACGGCGCGACCGAAGAGTCGGCGCACGCCGGACCGCAGCCCACGACGTGCGGTCAGGTCAGGTGAGCACGGTCCAGGCGTAGAGGAGCCAGCCGGCGCTGTAGAGGATGGATACGCCGGCGAGCACGATCGCCCACACCGCGACGCGCCTGCTGTCGCGCGGATGCCGCAGCGCCATGATGCCCGCCACGATCGCGACGATCCCGATGACAAAGCCCCATCCCACGAACAGCGAGACGGCAAGACCCACGATCGCGAACCCGAGGGCCCAACCGGCGAACCCGCGGTCGAAGCTCGTTGCTTCAACCGGTCCAGCATCCGGCTCCCATCCGGGACGATCCGACGACAAGTCGGGGCCACTGAGGGTCGTCGGCACCTCGACCGGCGCCGTCGGGAACCGTGAGAACCCTCGAGAACGATCAGTCATCCCACCTCCCCCGCGACCTGGATGTCGGTGATCGGCAGCGTCGAGTCGGCACCGAAGGCCATCGTCGACGGGGTACGCCCGGCCATGATCAGTTCCGAGGCAAGCGCCGCGATCATCGCCCCGTTATCGGTGCACAGCGACAGCGGCGGAATCCGCACGGTCACCCCTGCCGCTTCCGCGCGCTCGAGGGCGACCTCGCGCAGCCGCCGGTTCGCGATGACCCCGCCGCCCAGCAGCAGCCGCGGCACGCCGTAGTCAGCGCAGGCGGCGAGCGCCTTGGTCACGAGCACGTCGACGACGGCTTCGCGGAAGGATGCCGCGACATCCGCTGTCGAGACCGGCTGGCCCGCGGCATCCTGCTGCTCGACCCAGCGTGCGACGGCGGTCTTCAGGCCCGAGAACGAGAAGTCGTACCGGTGCTCGGCGAGGTCGCTCGCGCGCGAAAGCCCCCGCGGGAAGCGAATCGCATTCGGGTCGCCGGCCCTCGTGCCGCCGAGGCCGTCAGATCCGGATGCCGCTGCCCGATCGATCTCGGGCCCTCCCGGGTAGGGCAGGCCGAGGATACGCGCGATCTTGTCGAAGGCCTCGCCGGCGGCGTCATCCACGGTCTCGCCGAGCAGTTCGACATCGCTCGTGAGATCGCGCACGAGCAGGAGCGACGTATGCCCACCCGAGACCAGCAGCGCGATCGTCGGGTACTCCAGGGGCTCCGCCTCGGCGTCGAGAAGGTCGGCGGCGATGTGGCCCACGAGGTGGTTGACGGCGTAGAGGGGTTTGTCGAGCGCGACGGCGAGCGCTTTCGCGGCGCCGACGCCGACCATGAGCGCCCCCGCGAGCCCCGGTCCGGACGTCACCGCGACCGCGTCGATCTCGGCGAGGGAGACCTGGGCTTCGGCAAGCGCCGTCTCGATCGTCGGCTGCAGGGCTTCGAGGTGGGCTCGCGCGGCGACCTCGGGGACGACCCCGCCGTACCGGGCGTGTTCGTCCATACTCGAGGCGATCGTGTTCGAGAGCAGGGTGCGGCCGCGCACGATGCCGATGCCGGTCTCGTCGCAACTGGTCTCGATCCCGAGGACGAGCGGTTCGGCGGCGCTCACGTGCACACTCCCCCGGATGCCGCGGCTGCGGGCTCGGTACCGCTGGCCTCCTGCCGGGCGGCATCCCAACCCACCAGATCGAGCTGCATGATGATCGCGTCCACGTCGTCGGGCTGGTAATACCGCGGCCGGCGTCCGGTCTCGATGAAGCCCTCGCGCCGATACAGGCCCTGGGCCACCGGGTTGTCGGCGCGCACCTCGAGGAATACGGTCCGCGCGCCGGCCCCGCGGGCGCGTTCGAGAAGCGCGGCGAGCAGCATCCGTCCACGTCCCGCGCCGCGCACGCCAGCATCGAGGGCGATGGTCTGGATGTCGGCATCCGCTGCCCCGCTCACCGCGCGGACGCCGCCGTAGCCGATGATGCGACCCGCCTCTTCGACCACGAGGTACGAACCGTGCGGCGACGCGAGTTCGCCGGCCATCATCGCCTCTGACCAGGCGTCTGTCGGAAACGAGGTCCGCTCGATCGCCATGATCGCGGCGAGGTCGTCGGCAGAAGCGAGGCGGATGCTCATACGCCCACCTTCTTCGGCCCGGCGGGGAGGGTGACATCCGGCGAGCGCAGGTACAGCGCATCACGGGGGCCGACCTCACGCCCCGCTGCCAGCGCCCGCGCGGCCACCAGCGCGACCATCGCCGCCGAAACTGCCGTCGTGTCGCGCCGCTCGGCGCCGAACCCGGCGAGCACGGTATCGATCGCGTCGCGGGGGGTGAGGGCTGGTTCGGTGACCCGGATCGGCAGGCCGTCGTCATCCATCCCCTCGTAGACCGTGTAGGCGAATTCGCGGCGACGGGCGTCGGTGACGATCGCGAAGCGGCCGGCTTCCGTCTCGCCGAGAAGGGCCTGATCGAGCAGGATGCCGAGGGCCGCAGCGTCGTGGCTGACCACCGGGACCACGGGGACGCCGCGCCCGAGCGCGAAAGTGCGGGCTGCGGCGATGCCGACGCGCAATCCGGTGAAGGGCCCGGGACCCATTCCCGCAGCTACCGCGGTGATCTGCGCCGGCGCGCCCGGGGTGCCGGCGCCGGCGTGCCCGACGGGGGCGTCAGCGCGCGCCGCGCCCAGGGCAGCCCGCAGCAGGTCGCCGATGACCTCGGCGTGTCCGAGGGGGTTCGCGCTCGAGGCTTCGGCGAGCACCACGCCATCGGCCTCGACGACCGCGACTGCGGTGCCGACCGAGGTATCGATGCCGAGAATCACCCCTCCAGGGTATCCGGGCCCGAACCCGCGAACGCCTGACGTGTGCCGTGTACAGGCTCAACCGCCGGAGCCCGCGTGCTTTGTCCTCGTGGCACCCGGTTCATCCTGCAATCGGTCCGGGTCGACCGGGTGCGAGCCCGGCTCCCTCGGGAGCGTCGCGGATCAGGATGGTTCGCGACGGATGCTGACCAGGCGCGGCGCATCGGCGGCGAGATCTTCCGTGGCACGGGAGTACGTGCCACAGGCGGTGTCGACGCCGGTGCCGTGCCACTCGCGCTGCATCTCGACATCCCACCAGTGATCGCGCAGGCCCGAGACCATTCCGCGCCCCCACTCGACGACCACAACCGATCCGTCGTAGTCGATGTCGAGATCGTCGAGTTCGGCGGCGGAGCCCAGGCGGTAGGCATCCACGTGCACCAGCGGCGCGCCGCCGACGAGAGAGGGATGCGTGCGGGCAAGCACGAAGGTCGGGCTCTGGATCGGGCCGCGCACGCCGAGTCCCTCGCCGATCCCGCGCGTGAGGGTCGTCTTGCCTGCACCCAGGACGCCGGTGAGCACAACGAGGTCGCCCGGACGCAGCATCCGCCCCATCTGCACCCCGAGGGCGTGCATGTCGGCGGGGCTCGTGATCTCGCGCTCGCCGATCAGGGAATCGAGGCCGCTCACGATGACACCTGCCGCCGGGGCACGCGCGGACCGATCCGAGTGACGATCTCGTAGTTGATCGTGTCGGCGGCGCGGGCCCAGTCGTCGGCGGACGGAACACCGAGGGTGGGGTCGCCGAACAGCACAGCCTCGTCACCCACCGCGACCGGGTGGTCGCCGACGTCGACGACGAACTGGTCCATGGCGATGCGGCCGGCCACCGCGAAGGGCTTGCCGCCGATCCAGACCGGCCCGCGCCCGGACGCGTTTCGCGGGACCCCATCGGCGTACCCGATCGGGATGAGCGCGAGGGTGCTCTCGCGTTCAGTGCGGTGCTGGTACCCGTATGAGACGCCGTGTCCGGCATCCACGCGGCGCACCGCGGCGACCGCCGCCCGCAGCGTCATGGCGGGCCGCAGGCCCAGGTCTGCCGACGTGCGGTCGGCGAACGGCGAGAGGCCGTAGATCCCGATGCCCAGCCGCACGCACCCGAGCCGTGTTTCGGGCAGAGCGATGGCGGCGTGGGTGGCGGCGAGGTGGCGAAGCGGGGGCGCGAGACCGACCGCGGCCGCCGAGCCCGCGGCATCCAGGAACACCCGCAGCGCCGCCCGGTCATCGTCGTCGCTCGTGTTCGAGAGGTGGCTGAACAGTCCGATCACCCACAGCTTGCCGATGCGCTCGAGCCGCGCGGCTTCGGCGAAGACGACCCCGTAATCAGCCGGTGCGATGCCGTTGCGACCGAGTCCGGTCTCGAGTTTCAGATGCACGCCGACGGGCCGGTCGACGGATGCCGCGCCGGCGGCCTGCTGCAACTGGTCGAAGCTCGAAATGCCCAGTTCGATCCCGGCGTGCGCTGCGTCGCGGAACGACGTACCCGGCGCGTGCAGCCACGCGAGGATCGGGGCGGTTATCCCCGCACGGCGCAGAGCAAGTGCCTCGGTGATGTCCGAGACACCGATCCGGGTCGCACCGCCCGCCAGAGCCGCGACGGCTGACCGGGTCGCACCGTGGCCATACCCGTCGGCCTTCACGACAGCGATGACCTCGGAGTTGGTCATCCGTCGCAGGTGCTGCACATTCGCCGCGATCGCAGCGACGTCGACGGATGCCTCGCGCAGCATCCCCTCGGGCAACCTCGACCCGGGCATGACGCTCATGCCGCTCCCTCCTCGGCAATGCCGCGTCCCTGGGCAGACTCCGCGACGACGTAGGCGGTGGCCAGGTGCGCGTCGTGGGACATCGACAGGTGCAGGGTCGTGATCGACCGGGCGGCGACGACGTCGGCGGTCGAACCCGTGAGGGTGAACCACGGTCGACCGGATGCCTCGGGAGTCACCTCGATCTCGGTCCAGTGCACACCGTCCGACCCGCCGAGCGCTTTGATGAGCGCTTCCTTCGCCGCGTAGCGCGCGGCCAGAGACCGCGGTTTCAGCATCCGTTCGGCTGGTGAAAACAGTCGAACGAGCAGCTTCGGGGTGCGCGCTATCGTCCGTTCGAAGCGTTCGATGTCGACAAGGTCGACGCCGATCCCGACGATCATGGACTCTCCTCAGCCGGCGGCGGTGACGGATGCCGCAGCATCCGCCACCCTACCGCTGGCCGGTATGAGACGTCCGCGCCAATCAGGCGGCGATGCGGCGGCGAACCACGATCCCCGCGCCAGCAAGGATCGCCAGGAACGCGATGACCGCGACGATCCCGAGCGGCAGTCCGTCGGCACCCGTCTGCGCCATGACACCATCGCTGAGCACCGCCTGGCCGGTTGCGCCCTGCACGGTGACCGTCGCCCACCCGATCACCCCGCTGCTGTTCTGCACGACGAGCGTGTGGGTACCCGCGGGCACGGATGCCGGAACGGTTGCCGTCACGGTGCCGCCAGCAACCTTCGTCCAGCCTGAGATCAGGGTCGGCGTGGAGTGGAGCCAGACCTGGACCCACTCGCCGTCGTGGCCCGGCACCGAGATGGTGATCGGGTCGCCGACGCGCAGCGTCCCCGACGGGGCGATGACGCCTTCGAGCGACGGGTCGAGGTCCGCGACGCTCACGGGAACCGTGTTCTCCGTCGGCACACCGGAGCCGTCACCACCGCCGGGGTTGTCACCACCGCCGGGGTTGTCACCACCGCCCTGGTTGTCACCACCGCCGGGGTTGTCGCCGCCGCCCGGGCCCGAGTCTGCGAGCACGGTGAGGGCGCGAACCTCCGAGTCGGCGGCAGCCCCATAGGGGTCGACCGACGACGCGTACCAGCCGTACTCGCCGGGCGTGGCATCCCACGTCACCGACGTTGTCGAGCCGCTTTCGACGCCGCTGACCGCACCGATCTCGTGCGAGGTCAGGATGTCGACTCGAACTCCGTCGGTGCGCAGGACCTTCTGAGCAGGATGGATGCCGAGAGCGGCATACGGCATCGTGAACTCCTGGTGCTCGGCCGCGAGCGAGGGGTCATCGGCGTCGTAGTCGTCGAGCGAGGGCGAGTACGTCCGGGCGATGATCTTCTGGCTCTCGTTGTCGAAGTGCAGCAGGCGGAGGTAGCCAAGTCCCCCCTCGGCGAGGCCCTGGTAGTCAAAGAGCACCTGGTAGACCTGGCGGTCATCCACCCCGTCACCGTCGTCGTCGAAGCCGTCGATACGCGTGTAGGCATCGTGGTAGTGCCCCGAGAACACCATCCGCACGTTGGGGTTGGTGGCGATGACCTCGTCGTAGATCCGCTGCGGGATCGGCCCGAGGCCTCCCGTGGTCAACATGTACTCGTGCAGGTTCAGCACCACGATCCGCTCGGGGTACTGCGCGAGAACCTCGTTCATCCACGCGATCTCGTCGTCACCGGGGCCCCAGCCCATGTAGAGCATGAGGAAGTCGATGCCGCCGGCGGTGATGAGGTCGTAGTGGCCGCGGTTGTTCTCGTAGTCACCACCCCACCAGGGGTTTGCCTGATAGCGGTCAGCGCCGAAGTAGGTGCCGTAGTTGGTGTAGTCGACCTCCTTGTGGCCGACGTCGTGGTTGCCTGCAAGCACGCCGTACGGCAGCGCCGCGTCGTCGAGCTTCTGGTACTCGGGGTCGGCGTAGTTCCACTGCCACAGCTGGTCGTAGTCGTCGACGATGTCGCCCGTGTGGAACAGGTACTGCAGGTTGAGGTCAGACCGCTCGCCCAGCAGATAGTCGTGGATCGCGGTCTGGTGCTGGTGGAACTCCTCGTTGTAGTACTGCGTGTCCGACTCGACAGCGAGCGTGAAGTCGTATTCCGAACGGGGCGTGTCCTCGGGGTTGCGTGGCTCGATCTCGCTCTCGCGCGATGACAGGTTCTCGCCTGCGAACCCTTCGGAGTGCTGGACGAGCAGTCGCACCGAGCCGCCCACGGCATAGTCGGCGACCGGCACGACGGCGTCAAGACTGACCGTCGTGACGTCATCCTTCGTGACGCCGGCCGTTGTAACAACGCGATCGAGCTCATCCCACGCGCCGTCGACGCCGAGCGCGTAGAGCAGCAGCTTGGCGTTGGCGTTGGCCGAACCCTCCCAGTGCACCCGGACGCGGGCGTCGGCCCCGGCGTCGGCGGGCACCGCCGCGTCGAACAGATGGTAAGGGAACGCGGTGTCGGATGCCTCGACCAGCGCCTCGCCGTCGAATGTGCCGAGCTGGGCGGCTTCGTCGGCCGTGAGGTCTCGCGCCCCCGAGCGGTCTGTCGTGTCGGCGATACCGACCGTGCCGGACGCTGCGGTGACACCGTCACCGACGCTCAGCGCCCGCCCTTCGGCGAAGGTCACGTCGAGGAGGTCGCCGGTGGGGTCGACGGCCCGGGCCTCGAGCGTCACCGAGCCCTGCCGAAGGCTCGCGCCGTCAGCCGGCGACACGAGCGTGACGGCGGGGTGTTCGACGGGGGTGCGGAATCCGATGACCCGCTCGGTGACGTTGCCTGCGGCATCCGTCGCGGTGATGACGACCTCGTGGTCGCCCTCGGCGAGCGTCAGTGACGAGGTCTCGTACGGCAGTGCAATGGCGCGACCGTCGAGGGTCGTCTCCACCGAGACGAGGCCGGAGCCGAGGTCGCTGGCCTGCGCATCGATCGTGAACGCGCCCTGGTAGAGCTTGTCGGCCTCGAGATCGGTGCTGACCTCGGGCCGGGTGTTGTCGACACGGACCTGCGCGTCGACCTCGGTACCGCCGTCGGATGCCGAGACGAGGTGCTCACCGTCGGTCACAGCGGTGGTGTCCCAGGCGTAGCTGACGGCCGTGGCGGCATCAGCCGGGATGGTGAACGTCGCGTCGTAGTAGTCGTACTTGCCGGCACTGTCGCCCATCGCGAGCACGGCTGTCGGATCGTCGTAGCCGGTCGGCGTCAGTGTGCGGCCGTCGGGCAGGATCAGCCGCAGCCCCTTGATCGAGAAGTCGTCGTTGTTCTCGTCAAGGTTGATCTCGGGGGCCGCCTTGGTGCCGGCCCACACACTGACGGTCACACTCTGGCCAGCGGTGACGTAGTCCAGCGCAACCGCGGTCGAGATCGTGTCCCAGCCCGAGTAGATGCCGTCGTCGAAGATGTGCAGGATGTCGTCCCCGACCTTCACGCCGTTGCGGAAGAACGTGTCGACGCCGCTCGCTTCGAACGCGAAGACCGGTGCAGCCTCCAGCTGAGGCCTCGCCGTGACAGGGTCACCGTCGATGCTGACCTCGACCTCGGCGGGGTAGGTGTCGCCGCCGGCGATCAGATCCACCTCGCCGCGCAGCCACTGCTCGTCGGTCACGTTCAGGCGCACCGGCGACGTGTCGACGCCGGCGAGGGCGACCCGCACCGGCCCCACGACTGTCTCGTTCGTGCCGTCGCTGGCGACCACGGTGTACTCGAACCAGCGCTTGCCGGTGAGGTCGGCGGCGGCGATCGGTAGGACGTAGCGATCCCCGCCGTCCGAGACGATCTCGTGGCGGATCGGCTCGGCGTCGAGGTTGCTGCGGACAGCGATCGAGAGGGTCTTGACCTGGATGTCGTCGGTCGCCTGGGCAGCGATCTCGAAGTCGGTGCCCGGGGTGATCTCGGATGCTGTCTGGTCGGTGATCTCGGGAGCCGCGGTGTCTGCGGGCACGATCATCAGTCCGTCGTCGACCTGCTCAGGGGCGATGGCTCCCGGTGTCGCGGCCGCGGTGCCGAGCTTCGTCTGCAGGGTCAGATCGTCGTGATTGACGGCGTACTGAATGGGCTGATCGGCGGTCGTATCGTCCACGCCGCCGAGGTTGTAGTACGCGCGGTTGACGGTGAAGCCGGTGTTGGTGGTGATCTCGAGCCCGCGAGCGGCGGAGTTCGACATCCCGCCCGACCGGATCTCGAACAGGCTCTCATCGGCGATGAGGGAGCTTCCAAAGTGCGCGTTGAAGTCCGCGGCGGTGAGCGCGTCGTTCGCGCCGTTCTTGATCCAGAAGACGATCGTGCCGCCCGCACGGATGATCGCGTCCCGAACTGTCGCGGGCCACAGGGTCGTCGACGAGTTGGTGAGATCGGCCAGCGGGTACAGGTATTTCAGGGTGTAGTCGGAGAAGTCGATGGGCGTGCTCGTGGCGTTGTAGACCTCGATGAACTCATACGCGTCGGACCCGCCGACGTTCGCGGTGTCGGGAGCCACCTCGGTGATCTGCAGCGGCGCCGTCACGAGGTCGGCGTCGGGCTTCGGGGCGAAGGGCGCAGGAACGAGCGTGTCGGCCGGGATGACGCCCGGTGTCGGCGCCACGGTGGTCGCGAGCACGGCCATCATCGTTTCGGTGAGCCGCGTGGGGAGGCGATAGTCGACACTCGTGCCGCTGCCGACCTCCCCGGCTGCGTACCAGGCCTCGGTGATGACGGTCTCGCCCGAGACCAGACGGATGCCGCGGCCACCGCCGTTCGCGAACCCCGACTGACCGGTGATCGGGATGACGGTGAGATCGGCGTCGGCGTTGTAGAACGCGCGGAAGCCGTCAGCGGTGGAGCCGTCGGTGTTCGGCGAATACTGGAGCCACAGCACCGCTGCCTTACCAGCGGGGATGACACTTCCCGCGGGGAACGCAAGAGCCTTGGAGCTGGACACGTAGTCGTAGACGACAGTCGTGTTCGTGGCAGTGAGGTCGATGTCGTGATCAGTGGTGTTGTAGACCTCGACGTACTCCCAGCGATCAGTGCCCTCGTTGTCGGGCGCGAACTCGGTAATGATCAGGTCGCGGGGCTCGATCTCGACGACGGGCTCGGGCGCCTCCGCCACGAGCGCCTCGGGAACGACCACGCCCGGGGTGGGCACTGCAAGGGTCGACAGGACTGCCGCAGAGGTCCCGGATGCCGGAACTCGGAAGTGCACACTCAGGTCGGTGCTCACCGCGCCGACGGGAACGAACGCACGCGCAACCTCGGCACCCGCGGCGGTCAGACGCACACCGCGGCCGCCGCCGTTGGCCATGCCCGACTGTCCGGTTACTCGGACGACGTCGTAGTCGCTCTCCGGCTGGGTCGCGGCGAAGTGGGAACGGAAGTCGTCCACGCTCTTCGCGAAGCTGTCGACTGTCGAGGTGGTGTAGCTCAGCCAGAGCACGATCGTCTCGCCAGCGTCGATCACCGTTCCAGGCTCGACGGTCAGCGGTACATCGGAGGCCCGGTCATCGCTGTCGGCGTAGATGTACGACAACCCGACGCTCGCTGCATCCAGATCGACCGCCGAGGCGCCCAGGTTGTGGACCTCGATGAACTCGAAGTCGTCATAGCCGACGTTGTCGGGAACGATCTCGGTGATCACGAGGTGCGGTGTCTCCGATGCCGCTGCGGCCGGCGCGGCAACCACGAGAGGTGTGGCAAGAATCGCGGTGGCGGTAAGGAGAGAGAACGGACGGAACAGGCGCGCAGGGGTGGAAAGAGACATCAACAGCTTTCGTCTGGAGCAAACCCTGCGAACCTACGAGCCCGATGTGACCAGCGGCGACGCCGAGGTGAACGCACCGTGACGGGCAGGTGAGAGCTCGGTGCCCGCAGTGATTCGCTTATCGGACTGCCGGCTCCCGCACCGCCATCCCCGGCCGAGGGGTCAGGTGCGCAACGACGCGAACTTCTCGTCGTAGACGGGTCGCAGCTCGGCGAATCGCGCGTCCCACGCGGCATCATCGATCAGGACGGCATCGGGCGCCACCAACCCTCGGGTCAGGAGCTCAAGGTAGGTCTGCCACCCGGCGCCGTAGAAGATCGACTGGATGCCGTGATGCGAGAGCGTCAGGCGGGTTCCGGCGCCCTCGGGCGCGAGCGTCACCGTCAGCTCCGTGGGATCCTCACCGATGGCGTGCCAGGTGGTCGTGAAGCCGCGCGGCGGGGTACAGGAGGTGACGACCCCTCGGCACCACACCTCGCCGTCCGATCCCAGTACCTCCCACTCGCCGCCCTCACGCAGGTCGCCCCGGCAGGTCGCCATCCATCGCGAGAGCCGCTCGGCGGTCGTGACTGCTGACCACAGGTCGTCGATGTCGGTCGCGTAGACCTCGGAGTACTCGAGGTGGTAGCGGTCGCCGTCGCGCGTGATTAGCGGAGCGTCGAGGGTCATGATGCCTCCTGTGCGGGTGTGATGGGGATTCCGGATGCCGCTGCCTCGTGGTCGGGCTCGGCGACCGCCGCCTCGCGTCGCCGTGAAGACCGGCCTCGCGCGATCTCGGTGTGCAAAGCGTCGAGACGTTGGGACATCGGTGAGCGCAGCCGCTCGAGGTAGGCCGCGGCAGCGTCGAGACCGTCGGCGCGAAGGTGATAGATCCGCCGGGTGCCGTCGATGTCAGCATCCGCGAAGCCGTTCTCGCGCAGCAGCCGAAGGTGCCTCGAGATCGCGGGCTGGCTGATGGCGAATTCGCCGCCGACGAGGTCGACCAGCGCACCTGCGGGCTGCGGGCCCTGAGCAAGCACCTCGACCAGTCGGCGCCGAACCGGATCGCCGAGGATGTCGAGAGCGTGCATGCTCTCTTTATATCATTCTTACGTTATATAGTCGAGAGGCAATGAGCCGGGCCCAGGCGGAGCATCCGACAGACGCGGCGGTATCCGACCGAAGCAGCGCCCCCGGGGCCTACTCGACCGTGACGGACTTTGCGAGGTTGCGCGGCTGGTCGACGTCCAGGCCCTTCGCCGTAGCAAGTCCCATCGCGAAGATGTGCAGGGGCACGACGGCCAGGAGCGGCTCGAACAGCGGGTCTGCCAGCGGGATGCGCAGCACTTCGTCGGCGTAGGGAAGCACGGCGGCATCCCCCTCTTCGGCCACGGCGATGATACGTGCGCCGCGCGCGCGGATCTCCTGAATATTGGAGACGACCTTCGAGTGCAGGAGCGGCGAGTGACGCGGCGACGGCACGATAACGAAGACCGGCTGCCCGGGTTCGATGAGGGCGATGGGACCATGCTTGAGCTCGCCGGCCGCAAACCCCTCGGCGTGGATGTAGGAGATCTCCTTGAGCTTGAGCGCCCCCTCGAGCGCGATCGGATAGCCGACGTGACGACCGAGGAACAGCACCGACTGGGTGTCACCCATCCACCTGGCGAACTGCTCGATGTGCTCCTGCTCACTCTCCAGGACGCGCGCGATCTTCTCGGGCACGGTTTCGAGCTCGAGCACCTGCTGGCGGATCTCGGTGTCGCTGAGCGTCCCGCGCACGTGCGAAATGTGCAGGGCGAGGAGGTAGAGCGCCGTGATCTGCGCGACGAAGGCCTTGGTCGAGGCGACGGCGACCTCGGGGCCCGCGTGCGTGTAGACGATCGCGTCGGACTCCCGCGGGATCGTGGCCCCCTGCGTGTTGCAGATCGACAGGGTCTTGGCGCCGCGCTCGCGCGCGTACTTGACCGCCATGAGCGTGTCCATCGTCTCGCCGGACTGACTGATCGAGACGACGAGAGTGTCAGATCCGATGACCGGGTCGCGGTAGCGGAACTCGTGAGCCAGCTCGACATCGGCAGGCACCCGAGCCCACTGCTCGATCGCGTACTTGCCGACCATCCCCGCATAGGCAGCCGTGCCGCAGGCCACCACGATGACGCGGGTGATGCCGGCGAAAAGGTCGTCGAGGCCGTCAAGCTCGGGGATCGACACGACCCCCTCACGGATGCGGCCCCGCACCGTGTTGGCGACGGCCTCGGGCTCCTCCGATACCTCCTTGGCCATGAACGACGACCATCCGCCCTTGTCGGCGGCGGCGGCATCCCACAGCACCTCGAAGGGTTCGACACCGACAGGGTTTCCGTCGAAGTCGGTCACCTCGACGCCGTCGGGGGTGATCGCGACGATCTCGTCCTGGCCGATCGCGAGAGCCTGACGCGTGTGCTCGACGAAGGCCGCGACATCCGAGGCGAGGAAGTTCTCGCCCTCGCCGAGTCCGATCACCAGGGGCGAGTTACGTCGGGCGCCGACCACGAGGCCCGGGTTGTCGCGGTGCATCGCGAGGAGCGTGAAGGCACCGTCGAGGCGGCGGACTACCGAACGGAACGCCGCGACGAGGTCGCCGCCGTGCGCGCGATACTCGCGGCCGAGCAGGACCGCTGCGACCTCGGTGTCGGTTTCGCTACGAAACTCGAAGCCCTCTTCGCGCAATTCGTTCTTGATCGCGGCGAAGTTCTCGATGATGCCGTTGTGGATCAGCGCGAGCTTGTCGTCGTCGGCGAGGTGCGGGTGCGCGTTGGCGTCAGTGGGGCCACCGTGGGTCGCCCAGCGCGTGTGCCCGATGCCCGTCGTGCCCGCGGGGAGCGGATGCTCGGCGAGATCCTTGCGCAGCACACTGAGCTTGCCGGCATGCTTGCGCATGCCGAGGTTCCCGTCACCGTCGATGACGGCGATGCCGGCCGAGTCGTAGCCGCGGTACTCCAAACGCGACAGCCCGGCGATGAGGATGGGCTGGCTCTCACGGGGCCCGACATAGCCGACGATTCCACACATTCCACACATGCTACGGGGCGCGGACGCCCGCATCCTGCGCCGCCGCCGGGAATACACGACGGCGCTATCTCCGGGACGCCCCAGCGTCGCGACAGCACTACCCGCGGGACGCCCCGAGCGTCGCGACGATATCCCGCGCGACGTCGTCGTTCTCAAACAGGCGATCGTGTGCACACGGACCCGCAAGCGGCGGGATGCCACCGAATCGCTCCGTGAGATCGCCGAACGTCGCCGACCCTTCCGTGGTGGTGAGCTCGACGGTCACGTCACAGCGCGCAATGAAGCTCGAGTCGGCATCCGCTGTCGCCGAACTCACCTCGACAATGCCATCACCGGCCTCGATCTCCTCGTCGAGAGCAGGCCTCACATCCAACCCGAAGACCCCCGCGGCGTCGCGCAGAGCCGTGAAGATCTCGGGGGGCACGAGCCCGGCCGTCACGTGAATGCGGTAATCGCCGGCAATCGCGTGAACCTTCACGCTGCTCGGCCACTCCGGCACGCTCGAGAGCTCCGCCGAGCCCGCCCGAAGCGCCTGACCGCCGTCACCCGCGACCGCGAAGACGGTCCGCACGCTCGGTGGGATGTCGCACCCGACGCGAGCATCCGACTCCATCTCGCGATTGCAGATTCCGACGATTGCGGGCACAGCGATCTGAGCGAGGAGCGAGGCCGACGAGAACAGCGACTCCGTCGCATCCCCGAGGATCGACACCGCCGATGCGACCTGAGAGCCCTCGTTGGGTGTCGCCACGGTGATGACCTGACCGACGTGCGAGGCCACCCCCTCGTTCGATCCCCCGAGGGCGTAACGAAGGGCGAGCCCACCCATCGAGTGCGCGACGATGTCGACGGTGTCGCCTGACTCCGCGGCAAGACAGTCGATCACTCCCGCAAGCGCGGGGGCGGTGGCGGTGTGCCCCACCCACAGTGCTGCCATGGACGAGTAATCGAAGGCGAAGACAGTGGTGTCGGGCAGTTCGGACAGTCGCTCCTGCAGCGAGCGCAGATCCACCGCGGGATCGCCGTCCGACGACCATTCGACGGGCCTGGAGAACGGAGAGTTTGCGATACCCGTGCTCGTCGTGACCGGTCGGGGTCCTGCCTCCGATTCGGGCATCGCGGTGCTGAGCCACCCGTGCACAAGCAGGACGGGGTTTCGCACGGGATCCCCATCAGAGCCGGTGAGCCGCACGAGGTGGGGTGACATCCCCGCGACGCAGGATGCCGCATCCACCCCACCATCGGCACCCGATGCGCCCGACTCAGGGGTCGTGACGGGGGTGACGGATGCCGCGGAACCGGCCACGTCCGCCGGCGCGGCCGCGGCGATGGCGGGCACGCCGATCATCGCCCCTGCCGCAATCGCTGACAGGAGCGTCACGCCGAAGAAGCGCCCACGCCGGTTAGGGAGCAGAGCTTTCATACGGCCCCCGATGACCACCCCGCATGAGACATCTCTACCATGACGATCGGCGTGTCGCGATATCGGTGGCGTCCCACCTGCTTTGGTACCGCTCCCACGTCCCCGGCGATTGGAGAATCCCGCCGATCCGCGCCGATATCGGGCGGTGATCGCGCTTCTAGACCTTGCGCAGCAGCACGCGGTCGACCGCGTGATTGGCAGCCTTCTGCAGCACGAGGGTAGCCCGATGCCTGGTGGGCAGGACGTTCTCGATCAGGTTCGGCAGGTTGATCTCGTTCCAAAACCCCAGGGCAGTTTCGACCGCCGTCTCATCGGTGAGGTCCGAGAAGACGTTGAAGAACGATCCGGGGTCGGCGAATGCGCCGTGTTTGAGAGCGAGGAATCGGTCGACGAACCACTGCGTGATGTGTTCGGGATCGGCATCGACGTAGATGGAGAAATCGAACAGGTCACTGACTGCCACCTCGTTCGGCGACGGCGGTGGTTGCAGCACGTTCAGTCCCTCGACGATCACGACATCCGGCCGGCGAACCGTGATGACGGCATCCGGGACGATGTCGTATTTCATGTGGGAGTAGAAGGGAGCGCGAACCTCGGGTGCGCCGCTCTTGACGTCGGTGAGGAATTGCACGAGCGCGCGCCGGTCGTAGGACTCGGGGAAGCCCTTGCGGTGCATGATGCCGCGGCGCTCGAGCTCGGCATTGGGATAGAGGAAGCCGTCGGTGGTCACGAGTTCGACGCGCGGGGTGTCGGGCCAGCGACTCATCAGCTCGCGCAGCAGACGCGCGATGGTGGATTTGCCGACGGCGACCGAACCGGCGACACCCACCACGAACGGGGTGGTCGAGTCGGTCTCGTGAAGGAACGCGCTCGTGTCTGCTCCGATTCGGCGAGTTGCGCCGGCATACAGGCTCAGGAGGCGACTGAGCGGGAGATACACCTCGCGCACCTCGTCGATGTCGAGGCGATCGCCGAGGCCGCGAAGCGACACGATCTCTGTCTCGGTGAGCGGCTGAGGCATGTCGGCGGCGAGCCTCGCCCAGTCGGGGCGCGAGATCTCACGGTAGAGCTGCGGGTTCAGTTGCTCGCGGGCGTCAAGGGCTGCGGCATCGCTGGGCACGGGGCCATCGTAGTCCCCGCGACGTATCCCTCCCGACGCCGAGTTGTCATCGATGGCTCACTACACTGGCGCTCGTCAATGCACGTCGACGCCGTGGTCGCCGCACCAAGAGACGGAGGATGCACGCGTGGACGACGAGTCGATCATCACTCGAGCCCGGTGGGCGCGACGCGGCGCTTTCGGCATCCTGACGATCATCGCCCTCGTCGCCGCGGTCGGGCTTCCGCTGTATGTCTTTCCTGCCGATCCCCCGGCACCCGCAGCCGACCTCATCTACGTGATCGGCCCGCCGACTGCCACCCGCATCGCTGACGCCGAGAGCCTTCGCGACCAGGGGATCGCCGATGAGGTCCTGGTGTCAGTGCCATCGTCGGGTCCGGACTCGGCCGACGAGCTCGCCTACTGCTGGCGCGCCTACGTGACCTGCCGCACCCCCGACCCGTTCACCACGAGGGGGGAAGCCGCGATGCTGCAGTCCTACGCGACCGACGGCGACGCCGTCATCGTCCTGACCTACACTCCGCACGTCCTGCGCACGCGCTTCATCTTCGACGCGTGCGCGGATGCCGATGTGACAGTGATTCCCGTTGACGAGCGCCTGAACCTCTCGCGCTGGATCTACAACTACGCCTACCAGAGCGCCGCATTCGCGAAGGCGTGGGTCCTCGGCTGCGCGGATCCACCCGCCGGCGCGCTCCCCTGACGCCCCCAGCTCAAGCCACCGATAGGCTGACCCCCGTGCGTCTGGGCGTCCTCGACATCGGCTCCAACACCGTCCATCTCCTCGTCGCCGACGCCCACCCCGGCGGTCGGCCCCTGGCCTCCACGAGCCATCGATCGGTGCTGCGCCTCATGAGGTACGTCACGCCCGATGGCGCGATCAGCCAGGAGGGTATCGCCGCGCTGGTGGATGCCGTCACGCAGGCCCGCGCCGTGGCCGAACGCGAGAAGGTCGACGAGTTCCTCGCTACGGCGACCTCGGCGGTGCGGGAGGCGACCAACGGCGCCGAGGTGATCGGGCGCATCGAGGAGGCGCTCGGTCAGCAGCTGCAGGTACTCGGGGGCGTGTCCGAGGCACGCTTCACGTTTCTCGCGGTGCGGCGGTGGTTCGGCTGGTCGGCAGGCCAGATCCTGCTCTTCGACATCGGCGGTGGGTCACTGGAGATCGCGGCGGGCGCCGATGAGCTGCCGGATGAGGCGGCATCCGTTCCCCTCGGCGCCGGCCGCATGACGATCGCGTACCTGCCAGACGATCCGCCCGGCGAGGAGGCCGTCGATCGCCTGCGGGCCCACGCCCGCCAGACACTCAAACCGCTGACCAAGACTTTCGGCGCCCTCCCCCGGCCCGATCACACCGTCGGCTCCTCGAAGACGATCCGGTCCCTTGCCAAACTCGTGGGCTACCCACTCCCGGGGTGGTCGGGAAGCGAGCGGATGATGCTCCCCCGCGCTGCGCTCGGGTCCTGGATCCCGCGCTTGGCGCGCATTCCGGCATCCGCCCGACAGGAGCTTCCCGGCATCACCGCCGATCGCACCTTCCAGATCGTCGCGGGCGCCGTGGTCCTGCACGAGGCGATGCGCGCGATGGATGTCGAGGAGCTCGAAGTGAGCCCGTGGGCGCTGCGCGAGGGTGTGCTGCTGCGCTACATCGAGTCGATGGCCTGGGGCTGACCGGCGCCGAGCCACGGCCGCGGCACCGCCGCGTGCGATGCGCAACGGCGCAGATCGTGCTCGACACCCCGGCCTCAGGCTCCGGCCACCGGCGTGTCGCCGAAACTCTGCGCCGTTACGACCTCACGGCCGGCCACCCCCAGCCGAGGGGGCACACCCACTCGTGGGGGCCGTCGTGGTGTCCACTCGAACCACGAGGGATGCTGCGTATCCGGCATCCACCGAGCCCGTCACTGTCGGGATCTGCAGCGCCCCACCGTCTTCACCGAAGACGTTGTCGCTGGCCAGGCTTACCTGGGCGAGGTTGCGGGATGAGCCGGTGTAGTCGGACAACGAGAAGACCGCCGTCGCGACGGACTCTGGAATCGCAAGCTGTGTGGTCGAGATCGCCGTCGTCGAATCGGTGATCGCGTCGAGGCTCGGGTAGATGTCCGTGCAGATCGATGGATCGAGAGTGACGGTCCGAGCTATGGCGCCCGACGGTAAAGCCTATGCGCCTGCTACGACTGCTCAGGCAGAAAGAGTGAGCCGTTCGCGCACCACGCCGGCGAGGGCCTCGGCGTGAGCGTGGGCCGTCTCGGCGTCGGCCGCCTCGACCATGACGCGCACGAGGGGCTCGGTTCCGGAGGGGCGCAGCAGAACGCGGCCCGACTGCCCCAGAGCAGCGGATGCCTGGGACACCGCATCCTGCACGACCTCGTCGGTCGCAACCAGCGACCGGTCGACGCCCGTCACGTTCACCAGCACCTGCGGGTACACGGTCATGATCGAGGCGAGGTCGGCCAGAGAGCGCCCGGTCCGGGCCATCTCCGCCATGATGTGAAGCCCCGTGAGCAGGCCGTCGCCGGTGGTGGCGAACCGCGACATGATGACGTGGCCCGACTGCTCGCCGCCGAGGGCGAACCCGCCCTCGGTCATGCGCTCCAACACATACCGGTCGCCGACGGCTGTCTGCTCGACACGGATGCCGTGATCGGCCATCGCGCGGTGAAGACCGAGGTTGCTCATGACTGTCGCGACGAGGGTGTCGTCGACGAGCTCGCCGCGCTCCTGCAAAGCCACGGCGAGGATCGCCATGATCTGGTCGCCGTCGATCACGCGCCCGGCTGCATCCACGGCAAGGCACCGGTCGGCGTCGCCGTCGTGCGCGATGCCGAGGTCGGCACCGTGCGCGACGACAGCCGCCGCAAGCTGATCGAGGTGCGTCGAACCGACACCGTCGTTGATGTTCAAGCCGTCGGGATCGGCGCCGATGACGGTGACCCGAGCCCCGGCATCCGCGAACGTCTGCGGCGAGACGGCGGATGCCGCGCCGTGCGCGCAATCGAGCACGACATGCAGACCCTCGAGCCGATGCGGCAGCGACTGGAGCAGGTGCAGGACGTAGCGGTCCTCGGCATCCGAGAACCGGGAGATCCGGCCGACGCCGGCGCCGGTCGGCTGCAGCTTGTCACCGCTCATGGCGGCTTCGATGCGCGCCTCGACGACGTCGGGCAGCTTCACACCGCCGCGAGCGAAGATCTTGATGCCGTTGTCGGGTGCTGGGTTGTGGGATGCCGAGACCATGACCCCGAAATCGGCGTCGTGGTCGCCGACGAGGTAGGCCAGGGCGGGGGTGGGCAAGACGCCGGCATCCAGGACGTCGACGCCCGACGAGGCAAGTCCAGCCGACACAGCGGCAACGAGGAACTCCCCCGACACGCGTGGGTCACGGGCGACGACCGCGGTGAGGCGCTTGCCCGCAGCACGGCGGGCATCAGCGGTACGGCCCTGGCCCAGGACGACAGCTGTCGCCTGGGCCAGGGACAAAGCGAGATCGGCGGTGAGGATGCCGTTGGCAAGCCCTCGTACGCCGTCCGTGCCGAAAAGCGGCATGGTTCGCGGTTGGGAAGCGATTAACGCTTCGAGTACTGCGGAGCCTTACGCGCCTTCTTGAGACCAGCCTTCTTGCGCTCTTTCACGCGAGCGTCGCGCGAGAGGAAGCCGGCCTTCTTGAGGGCCGGGCGGTTGTTCTCGGCGTCGATCTCGTTGAGCGCACGGGCGATGCCCAGGCGCAGCGCACCGGCCTGGCCCGACGGGCCACCGCCCTGGATGCGGGCGATGACGTCGTAGGCGCCGGTGAGGTTCAACAGCGTGAAGGGGTCGGTCACGAGCTGCTGGTGCAGCTTGTTCGGGAAGTAGTTCTCGAACGCACGGCCGTTGACGGTGATGGTGCCGGTACCGGGAACCAGGCGCACGCGCGCGATGGCTTCCTTGCGGCGGCCCACTGCCGCGCCGGGAACGTTGAGCACGGGGCGCGCGGCCTCGACAGCCTCGACGTCGACGGCGGATTCGGTTGTGTAGCTGGTGGGCTCGGTTGCGGTGGTGTCGTTCGCCACGAGTATGTCCTTCTGGGTCTGTCCGGCGCTTACTGGGCGACCTGGTCGAGCGTGTATGTCTTGGGCTGCTGAGCGGCGTGCGGGTGCTCGGCACCGACGTACACCTTCAGCTTGGACAGCTGCTGGCGACCCAGGCTGTTCTTGGGGAGCATGCCGCGAATGGCCTTCTCGACGGCGCGGACGGGGTTCTTCTCGAGCAGCTCGCTGTACGCGACGGCCTTGAGCCCACCCGGGTAGCCGGAGTGGCGGTAAGCCATCTTCTTCTGGAGCTTCTGGCCGGTGAGGGCGACCTTGTCAGCGTTGATGATGATGACGTGGTCGCCGCTGTCAACGTGCGGTGCGAAAGTCGCCTTGTGCTTGCCGCGCAGGAGCGCTGCAGCGTGGGAGGCGAGGCGGCCGAGAACGACGTCGGTGGCGTCGATCACGAGCCATTCGCGCTGGATTTCGCCAGCCTTGGGGGTGAATGTGCGCGTCACGATAGTGCTGCTTTCTGGTTCGAACGGAGGAGTTCGTGAATCCCGCTCCGGGGTGGTTCCGAGGCCGAAGGCCGCCGAACACGCCAGTGGAGGGCTCACGTTCGCAGGTGTCTGCCGCAGTGAGGCAAGCACCAAAGGGATAGCTTACGGCATCCGGATGCTGCGCGCGAACCATCCGCGCCGTGCCCGTGGTACCAGCCCTGTCGCAACGGCGCACCCCGACCGCGACACGCCGCAGGCGTGGCGGCGGCGCCGGCGTGTGCGCCAAACGGTGCACCGTTGCGACATAGCATCCCGGTCGCGCCCGGCGCCCCATCGACACCGGAACCCCGGGAGAGATTAGCCTGATGCTCATGCCCGACCGCTCCCGTGCTCGACTCGGACGGGGGGCACTGGTTCCGGCGGCCCTGAACCTCGTCGGGATCGGGGCCATGACGGCGCCAGCCATCACCGGTCTGCCACTGGCGGTCGATCTGCTCGCTCCCCCGACAGAGCGAACCGGCATCCTTGCCCTGGCTGTGACCCTCGGCGCCGTGGCGGCGACGATCGCCAATCCTCTCTTCGGGGCGCTCTCTGACCGCACGCGTTCGCGGCTCGGCTCGCGGCATCCGTGGATCATCGGCGGCTCCGTCTTCGGGCTTGCGTCGATGGGCCTGCTGCTGATCGCACCGTCGATCGGGCTCCTGCTCACCGCGTGGGTGCTGGTGCAGATCTCGTACAACGCGCTCCTGGCAGCGGCGGCAGGTCTGCTCGCTGACGCCGTTCCGGATGCCGAACGTGGGCGAGCCTCGGGAGCTTTCTCGGCTGCTGCGTTTCTGGGCACCGTCCCACCCCTGCTCCTGTCCAGTGTGCTCCCCGATCACGTCGCCACGGTGACGATATCCATGTCTGTGCTGGCTGTCGCCGTCGCCGTCGTGGCGGCGGCGGTACTTCCACCGCGTGCGGCCCCGGCACGGGCGGGGGCAACGCAGACCCCGGATGCCGATGCTGGTGGCGCCGCTTCGATCCGCCGCTTCGCACCGGTCTGGGTGGGCCGATTCATCCAGTCGGTGGCGTTCGGTCTGGTGAGCTCGTTCATGCTCTACCTGGTGGCAGACCGCATCACGGGAACAGCGGGTGCCGCCACGGCGCTCACCTCCCTATCGACGCTCGCCGGTGGCGGGGCGATCGTCATCGCCGCCCTCGTCATCGGGTGGGTGGCTGACCGGATCGATCCCCGCATCCTGCTCGCAGGCTCCGCGCTCCTCCTGGCTGGCGCGGCACTCGTTCGGGCTGGTGCCGCGAGCGCACCGACATTGGTGGTCAGCGCTGTTCTGGGTGGAATCTCCATGGGTGTGTTCCTGGCGGTGAATCTTGCGACAGCGCTCCGTCGCATCCCCGTCGGTGCCGGCGGCCGATACCTCGGCGCCTTGAACATCGCCGATACGCTGCCCCAGATCATGGTCCCGAGCGTCGCAGCATGGCTGCTCACCCTCGGCGGTCCGGATCCAATGTCGGGCGCCGCCGACAACTTCACGACCCTGTGCGTGGGCGCAGCAGTGGTGAGTCTCGCGGGCTTGGCGGTCCTACCCTTCCTGCGGCCCGTGAGCGAGCCCGTCGTCGGGGTCGGTGTCGACGCCGGGCCGCACGAGCCCCCACGCGGCGAGCGCTCGTAGCGCATCGGCGCGATTGCTCACACCGAGTTTGCGATAGAGCGCGCGCAGTTGCGACTTGACGGTGTTTGGCGACACGGTGAGCGCTGCGGCGATCTGAGCCACACCGTCGTGGCGGCCGAGTTCGAGGGCGACCGCGTGCTCGCGTGCGGTGAGCCGAGGCGCGGCGCCGGGCGACCCGATCATCGCCCAGTCACGGGCACGCGCCACGCGCTGGACAAAGTCAGGCTGGTTCAGCCGGCCAGCGCTCGCGGCGAGCGCGGCGAGGGCCGCATCGGGTACCAGCGCGAGAGCAAGCATCTGCCCACTTTCGGCGAGCGCGGCATCCGCACGCTCGATCGCCGTTCGCGTGTGGGCGTCATCGTTGCCGAGAACGGCGATGGATGCTGCGGTCAGCGCGAGGTGCTCGGCGCGTGCGCGAGCGGATGCCTGCCCGGCCGCCGCACCGTTGAGGAGTCGCAACGCGCGTTCGGCGTCACCTGCGGCGAGGGCGATGCGGGCACGGCTGACGGCGGTGCGTGCATCCTCGCTGCGGCCGAGGACGCGTTCGGCAGCAGCGAGATCTCCGGCTGCCAGGGCTGCCAGCGCACTGGTGTGCCGCAATCGGGCGCTGGTGAACGGCGAGACGGCGCGCCGGGCTCGCTGGGCGCTCACGACACTCCGGATCCGCTCCCGGGCGATATCGGGCCGGTGGCGACGCAGTTCGATGAGCACGTCGATGTGCAGCAGCGGCGCCCAGTGCTCGATCGTTTCGCGGTGGTCGTCGAGGACGTGCAGGTGCGCCGTCGCGGCCGCAAGGTCTCCGTCTTCGAGGGCTATCACGGCGTGGGCCAGTTGCAGGAAGCTGCCCGGGTAACCCGTTTTCCAGCGCTCCGGCCACTCCCGTTCCTCGGCGCGAGCGGCGATCGCGCGCGCCTGCACGATCTCGCCGTCCAGCGCGTGTGTTCCCGCGAGCAGCGCGAGCCCCTGAAGCCCGGCGCGATACCCGCCGGCGTCGCTGACGGCTACCGACTGGCGGAAGCAGACGATCGCCCGGGGAATGTCACCGGTATAGAGCAGACTCGTGCCGATCTGGTTCCAGACGCTGGGCTCGTTTCGCCCCAGTCGGAGCCTGTCATCGGTGCTGAGGTCGCCGAGGGTGTCGAACGCCTCCCGGGCAGCCTTGGCGCCATCCCGTCCCGAAACCCGTTGCGCAGCAGACTCGATGGCGCGCAGCAGGACGCGGTCTGCGGGATCGCGGGTCGCCGAGCGCTGGCGCGAGCCGTACGCGGCAAGGAGGAAGTACTCGATCGCTCGCAATCGGTGATCGGGCCGGGCGTTGGCGATGATCGCGAGCAGCGTCGTGACGAGCGGGAGGCGCCCGAGGACGGTGAGGGGCACTCCCCGAAACAGCTCAGTGACCCGCAATCCGTACGGCAAGAGCTCGTTCCAGTAGCGGCGCACAGTGTCGGTCGCGAGCGGCCAGTCGCGGTACTCCACGGCGCGGCGCAACGCCGAGAACGGCTGTCCGGAGTCGAGTTCCCACTGCGCGACCAGAATGTTGAGTTCCCGAAGCCTGCGCGCCGGCAGGTTACGCCGAGCGGATGCCGACAGCGCCCGCTGCGCGAACGGTGACGGTTCGAAGACGGCGACGGCATCCCGCCGTGGGCCCTGACCCCCGCGGCCACGCCACTGCCCGAGCCCTTCCCGCTCGGCACGGTCAAGGAGTGCTGCCGCGTCGGCTTGTCCGGTGAGACGGACGGCGAGCTCGACATCGACGGCATCAGCCAGGCAGATTGCTTCGAGGAAGCCGGTGAACCGCGTATCCCACGACGGTCGCCGGATGCGCAGGAACGACTCGACGATCTCCGACACCCGAGACGAGTCGATCTCCCGGAGGGTGCGGTCTCCACCGCGCCCTCCCGTCGCGCTCTCGTCGAAGGTCAGCAATCGGGCGAGCCCGGGGGCGCCACCGTGGTCGAGGACGTCCCCGACAACCGGGGTGTGCTCACCGGTGTTGAGAAGAGCCGCCGTCTCACCGCGCGTGAGGGCGAGTGCGTCATCGCGCAACACGATGACGTCGAGCGCGAGGGTGAGCGCGGGCTCGGCGAAGCCGTTCGTCGCGCGAGTACTGGTACGCACCGACAGCGACGGCAGGTCGCTGAGAAGCCGGATGACGCCACTGATCGTGTCGGGCTCGAGATACTCGCTCTCGTCGATGGCGAGCGCTATCTCGCCGAGGCGAGCAAGGCCCCGGCGGAGGGTGTCCCAGGGGTCGGCGACGAACTGGAAGGCGGCAGGACCTGCCGACAGCGGGTTCCCGGGGTCGAGGAGGCCGTAGTCGTGAAGGGCCAGGGCGAGGTGGCCGGCGAAGACTGTCGGTGAGCCGCCGCCGTCCGCCACGCGGAGCCAGAGTCCGCGGCGTGGCGTCCGCGCTGCCCACTGGGCCATCGCGACGGTCTTTCCCATGCCTGCTGGTGCACACAGGACAGCCAGGGCGTGGTCTTCCTCGAGAACGGCTTCGAGACGTGGGCGATCGAGAAGTGCGCCTGGAAGACGCGGAACTCCGGTAAGACCCATCGAATCGACCCCGGCATCGCCGCGGGGGTAGAAGGGCGTGGCGACGCCCTTCTAGGATACGGGCCGTCAGAAGAGGGCGAGCGGAGCGGCGATGGTGCCGCGCACGATAGCTCCTACCAGCAGGAGACACGTGCCCAGAAGAAGCAGGATGGCGAACGCGAGAGCCAAGCGCAGATTCGTCATGTCGGGGATGCCTTTCGCGCGGTGGTGATCGGCCGACGGGTCCGGGCGACGGACCGTCTCTCGGGGAAGGTACGGCCCGTCGCCGGGGGATCTGGGAGTCCCGCGGCGAGCGTAAGCATCCGCGTATCGATGCGGAAGGCATGCGCCGCGAAATTCGCCCCCATCTTCACCCCGGCGCCTCCGCTCGCTCCCTCCCCCATCCCCTCGCGGGGGTGATCTAACGGGTGAACCTGAGTACACGGATGAGCGGGGACGCGATGGCTTGGCTAGCGTCGACTCGTGCGGCAGCGATCTCTGCCGCGGAGCGCGATCCGATGCGACCTGGAGATCACGCTCGCGATCGCGTGGGGGGGCGGCCTTCGGGCCGGAGCGATGGCCGCTTTCCCGAGCGGCCATCGCTCGACCCGTCTCAGCGGCTCACGCGGCGGAACTGACGGGGGTTCGACGCGCACTCTCCAATGCGCTGGGGACACGGGTGCCGCGTCCTAGACTCGTGCCGAATGCGCGTGAAGATGTGCAGGTGACGCCCGATACCCGGCGGGCGGTGGGGGTGAAGGGTTCGCGATGGAGCCGCAGATCGAGGTCACCACTGGGGTGCGCCTTCTCGCGGCCCACGATGCCGGCAACGCGGATGAGGTCGTCGCAATCATCACCCGCTCCCCGCTCGAAGCGTGGTTCGGAGTGCCTCCTGACCAGATGCGCGAGATCCTGCGTGCCATCCCGCCGGATTCGATCCCGGCTGGCAGCGCCGTGCGCGCGTTCCGCCTGTTCCTGAACGGGCCCGTTGTGGCTCACTCAACGACGGACCTTGACCCCAGCGAGATGGCGGCGTCATTCTTCGATGCCCGCGCTCGCGGCGAGGCGCGCGACGCAGCCGACGTCATGCGACGGGCCTCCGAGTCCCCCCGGATGAATGCGCTGTTCGATGAGACAGCCGGGATGGCGACCTTCCAGGCCGTGCAACTGGGACTGTCACAGATGCTGACAGGCGACCTGGCCGAGGCACTGGCGTCGTTCACGCTCGCGCGCCGGACGCCGCCCCCGGCTCCGCTTACCGCGCTCCTTCGTGACGCATATGTGAAGCCGGCACTCGTACACGCGCTTCACGGCGATCCTCGGACAGCGCGGCGCAAGCTCGCGCTGGCCGCGGAGCTGCCGCGCACCTCCAGCTGGGTCGAGCACGTCATCGACGCGCACGCCGCGCTGGCAGCGGCAGCCGTCGCCGGCGACGGCGGCCTGGATGATGCGGTTGAGCAGGTCGAGCGGATCCCGGTGCCGCTTCTGGGTGAGCTCTGGCCCTACCGCGTGGATGTCCTGTTCCGACTTCATCTGCGTCGCGGGCGACTCGATGAGGCCGAGGCGAGCGTGGCTCGCTTTCAGCCCGCGGCTTCGGGATTCGTTCCCGGCCAGGGCGTGCCCGGAAGTGTGTTCGCGGCGGCTCATGCGACAGCGGCACTCCTGCGAGGCGACGTCCCGCAGGCCCGTGTGCTTCTCAGCGGCATCGATGAGCGCCCGGCGATCTATCGCGTGCTGCGCGAAGCCGTCGCGGTGGGATCCGGCGACTCGGCTGAGGCCATCCGTCGACTGATCGGCCTGCACGCCCAGACCTCTCCCCTGCGTCAACTCGAGTTCCTTCGGGTGACGTTGTTGAGCGCTGCACTTCTTAGCCAAGGCAGTACGGATGACGCGACCGAGCTGCTGCGCGGCCTGGTCGCGCGGTCAGGGGGCCTCGACGATGTCGAACGCGTGTACGTTCCGGGGGTTGTGGCTCGATTCGCACACGCGACTGTCGAGGGCTGGCCTGAAGGCTTCGGCAACACGTTATTGCGCGGCTCGCCCGCGCCGGTCCTGACGCCCCGCGAGCGCGCGGTGCTGGAGCTGCTGGCCACCGACCTCACACGCGCACAGATCGCCGAGGCCCTGTTCGTGTCGGAGAACACGGTGAAGTCGCAGCAGCGGACGCTCTTTCGCAAGCTCGGGGCCACCACCCGCGTCCAGGCGCTGCTCACGGCTCACCGCCTCGGTCTGCTCTAGGCCACAGAGGCCGGCTCCACGTGTGAGACGCGGCGGAATCGTGCGCCGGTCCGTGGCAGCACAGTGAGTGTGAAGCATCACAGCACAGGGGTGAAGAACCGGGTGAATTCGGGCGGCAGAACCGTTTTGTGCTAGCCCACACCTCAATACTCGGGCTGAGGAGTAGCCAGCTCGCGGCCCGAGCGGGACTGGTGGTCTCCGCGCCTGCGCCTGCGCGGGCATTGTGTGCTGCCCTCCCTCGCTCATCACCCGAGCGACCTGACAGAAGCCGGTCACGTAATGAACGCCCCTGCGCCCTCCGCATCCGCCGCTCCCGCGACTCGCCGCGCGTCCCGAGAGCGCAGGCGTCGGAACTGGATGCGCCGGGTTTCGCTCCTGCTCGCACCTGCGCTGATCGCCAGCACCGTGGGTGTGGGTATCTGGGGCGCGACGACAGCAGCGTCTGCTGCTGCGCTTCCCGATCCGTCGACGTCGATCGGGTTGGTGCAGACCGGCGGCGCATACGGGGATGCCGATACCAAACCATTCATCCTCGCCGGCGAGGATGCGACCTTCGATGTTTCCATCACGAACACCTCGACGACAGGCGGATTCAACGCGTCGCTGACCGTCCTGCTGCCGAGTGGGATCGATTTCGTCTCGTCGGGCGGCATGGGCAGCCCTCTCGTGTACCCGAGCGGCGCTCAGCTTCCCAACAGCGCGAAGACGCAGTCCGGCGACCCGCTTGCGACGGTACCGGCGGGAATGCAGTTGTGGGTATTCCAGGACGTCGCCGATCTGCCGGGGACGGCGACGTATCCGTCGTCGCTGACCGTGCGTCCTGACGCAGATCTCTTCCCGGTGGGCGCCGCGCCCGACATCACCCTCACCGGCTACATCTCCGCCGACCCCGCCCTCATCCCCGTCTTCGACGGGTCGACCGGTGTCGGGGGCACGGCGGGCGCAGCCGAGACCTCGGGCGGTGCCAGCTCGACCGACATGCCGGTTCACGCCCTGCGGTTGACCAAGCACGAGCCGAGCCCCGAGATCGAACTGCTGCGCGGCGTGCACGACCACCAGACCGTCTACACACTGACCGTCGAGAACTCACCGCAGGGCGACACGAACGGCGTCACCCTCGTCGACTTCCTCCCCGCAGGCCTTGAGTTCCTGGCGTGCGCAAGCGTTGACAACACTGCCGACTCGCCGCTGCTCTACGACGGCGGTGGAAGCCTCGGCGGTTCCCTCGAATACCCGACCGCGGGCCCGATCACGGGCGCCTCGCCCGCTGACTGCCTGACGCCGGCCAGCGTCGAGACGGTGAACACCGGCATCCCCGCCGGCCTTGACCCGGGCGTCTACACGAAGGTGACCTGGAACCTCCCCAACCTCACCGGAGGCACGGAGCAGACCACTGATCTCAGCGCCCCGGGAGTGGCCGGCACGTACGTCATCCGCTATGTCGCCGCTGTCCCGCTGTTCGAGAACACGATGGACTTCGTCACGACGGCCGGGAGCGGCACTCCTGATCCCGCCGGGCTCCAGCAGGCATCCAACCTGAATAACAACAACGGCGCCTCGACCCGGCAGGGACAGGGCGCGGGCTTCGGCGACGGCATCCTCTACGACAACCTCGCTACGGTTGCCGGTACGTACGTGGGTCCACTCGCGCCGTCCACTCCCGCGGCGGCAAGCGACACCGACACCGAGCAGATCCAGGCGATGGACCTGCGGGTGCTCAAGAGCGTTACAACCGGTGCCGGCAGTGAGTTCATCACGGGAGGCTTGGCGACCTACACGCTGAACATCGCGACGAGCGAGTACACGAGCGCCGGCGACCCGAGCGATCCCGACCCGATCGAACTCGTCGACACTCTCGACAACGGGTTGTGTCCCGCGCTTCCGGGGCCGGCAACGGCTGCCCTCACCGGTGATCCCCTGCCTGCTGACTGCCCATACCCCTGGTCGAGCGGCGGAGAGTCTCTCACCGGGGCTACCGCGACGGCCATCGACTATGACTCGGCAACCGGCACGTTCGCGGTGACCTATCTGATCGACCCGGCAGCGCTCACCGCGAACGACGAGCACGTGGTCACCTACACGGCTCTCATGCGCAGCACCTACGACACCGACAACCCGTGGGTCGGACCCACGACGTCGGGCGACAGCCTGGGCAACACCGTCACGATAACGGGATGGACTGACGCGATTGCAGCACTCACCGGCGTGACCAACGGCAGCGGCGTTCCTGCCGACGGCACGGAGGATGTCTGGGACGACTCCGAGGCGATGATCGATTCGGCGTTCTCGGCGATCTCCAAGCAGGTGCTCCCGCGCGACTCCGTGATTCCCACCCCCGGAGTGGCGCCAACCGCTGCGGCGTCGTGTGATGTGGCTCCCGGCGCGCCGTGGGCGCAGAACCAGACGGATGCCGCGGACGCCGCCTTCTACGCCGGAGATGTCGTCTGCTACGAACTGACGGTCGTCTTCGCCAATGAGATCGACGTTCGAAACCCGCTGGTGACCGACTTCCTGCCCGCGGGAGTCTCCTACCTCGACTCCGCGATCTATAGCGGTTCTGGCGGCACGAGCGGCGGGGTGACGATCGACAGCTTCTCTCAGAACGGGCAGCGACTGGAATGGCAGGTCGGCGCCGTCGGCGCTGGCGGTGACCGCTACGTCCCTCTGAACTCCCGACTCGTGCTGCATGTCCTGGGACTGGTGACCTCGAACACGCCGTCCGACAGTTCCGCGCTGGACAAGCCGCAGAACCTCATGAAGTACCAGCAGGAGAACGTGCTGGGCGATCTGTTCTTCTTGCGCGACGCGTCCGAGATCCAGCTCGGTCAGGGCCCGACCTTGCTGAAGGGTGTGCGCGATGTCGACGGGGACGCGACCCTCCCAGCTCAGAGCCAGAACAATCCCGACGGCACGGTCTTCGACTCCAACCGCGACGGCATCCAGGTCGCTGCCGGCGACGTCGTCACGTACCGCGTGGACCTGTCCGGCGGCGACTTCGACGCCGACCTGACGGTCTGGGACGCCCTCCCCAGCGGTATCGACAAGAGCGATGTCACGGCGATCAGCAATGGCGGCGCCGCACTCGATCCGGGTGACCCCGGCTACCCGTCCGATCTCGAGTCCTCGTACAGTGGCCGCTCGATCATCGCGTGGACCGGCATTGCCGTTGCCGCCGCACCGGGCACGGCGACCCTCACCTACGACGTCACGATTCCTGCGGACGCGCGCGTGAACGTCGACTACGACAACACGGCCTCGATCACGCAGTACGACGTCGACCTCAACACCGGCGACACGCAGACGCTCTACCCCGCCGACTCGCTCGATGACACGACGCGGCCCGTCAACGAGACGGTGCCGGGCGCGAACACCCGCGATGACTCCTCGGTGTTCACACCCGACCCGACCGTCGACAAGCAACTGGTGTCGACCGAGGTCGGCCCGAACACGGGTATCGGCGAACAGAACCTCGACCCGAACAACGGATCGAACCAGGCTGTCGAGGGCGAGCTCATCACATTCGACTACTCGGTCTCCGTCCCCGCACACACGACGGTGACGAACGCTGTCCTGAAAGACCGTGGCACGCTGCTGCGTGGCAGCACGCCGATTCCTTACACCGTGCACGGAACACCGACCTGGACAGCGTCGGCCCTCACCGGCGCCACAGCCGGCGACTTCTCGCTGTCGGGCGCGGGGGCCCTCACCTTCCCTGCCTCGTACTCGAACACCTCGAACGACGCGCAGGTGTTCACCGTGACCCTGACCCTGTACGTCGGCGACGCGGGGAACACGAACTCGACCCTCACCAACCGGGCACTGTTCACCAGCGACACCTGGAATGGGCAGCACGACGCGTCGGTCGTCTACATCGAGCCGAGCCCGCAGATCACGAAGTCGGCGTCGCCGGCATCCGATCTCACGACCAGCGACACGATCACCTACACAGTCAGCGTCGCCAACACGTCGAACCGACCGATCTCGTATGACAACGTCATCGTCGACACGGTGCCCGCTGGCCTCATCGTGGACATCGGATCGGCATCCGTGGCGCCGGCGGCCTACGACGTGGGAGTGACGACCGGTGCCGGCGGCACGATCACGTGGAACGTCGCCGAGATTCCCCCGACCGCAACCTTCACCTACGAGGCGAGCATCGACCCCTCCACCGGTGGTGGCGAGAGCTACACCAACACCGTGACCGAGACCGGATACACCCTGCCGACGAGCCTCGGCGGCGATGTCACGAGCCGGCGTGGGACGCGCACCTCGACCGACGATGCGACAGTGACCGCTGTCACCGCCGAGATCGCCAAGGGCGTGCGCACCGCCGGAACGACTGACGCCTTCACGAGCAGCGTCTCAGAACCGCTCGGTGAGACCGTCGAGTACCAGGTCCAGGTGACACTGAAGGCCAACATCAATTACTACGACCCAGTGATCTCCGACGACCTCCCGGCTGGAGTCGTGCTGCAGGATGCGACGATCAGCGGTCCGACGGCGAGCCCGTCGACGGGTGTCACCGGCACGTGGGACTACGCGCTGGATGCCGGCACGAACACCGCCACCTGGACTTACAGCGACGGCGGTGGCAACGACATCCTGTCGCAGCCGGTCGATCGGGTCCTGACCCTCACGTACGAGGTGCTGCTCGACGGCGGCGCGGTGGCGGCGAACATCACGAGCCTCCCCAACACCGCGGCGTTCGCCTGGAACACAACGAACGACGACCCCTCGACCAAGACCACGATCGACGACGGCGCAACCGTCACCGTACTGAACCCGCTTCTGGGAATCGTCAAGACCGTCTCGGATGCGACCCCGAACCCGGGTGAGACCTTCGACTACACCGTCACGGTGACCAACTCGGGCACGACCCCGGCCTACAACATGATCGTGAGCGATGACATCCCGACGGGCGTCGTTGTCGATCCGACCACCATCACCGGGGGCGGCGCGCTCACCGGCGCCGACCCCGTGCTCGGCGGCGGCACGATCACCTGGGACGAGGCCGACCTGCCAGGTCCGCTGAGCAACATCGCACCCGGTAACACCGTGCAGTTCACGTACTCGGCGACCCTGACGGCGAGTGCGAACCTGCATGATGCCGACACGTTCACCAACACGGCATCCGTCGACCACTACGAATCGTTCCCGACCGATGGCCGGGACTACGACCCCACGGATGTCGATGACACCGCGACCGTCGACCCGGCGCTGCCGGATGTAGCCCTGACAAAGGCCGTCACCGCGGGTGACCTGGCCTACGCAGGCACACCGTTCAGCTGGACGATCACCGCGACAAACAACGGTGACGGTCCGGCACAGACCGTGGACGTGGTTGACACACTGCCGGTGAACTGGGAGATGGATGCCGTGACGAGCGTGACCGTCGCCGGCAGCGCGGTATCGCCGGCTCCTGATCCGACCGTGACCGGCACTGGTGACTCCGGCGATCCGCAGAAGCTGGCGTGGTCGTTCGGAACTGCGAGCCCTGCCTCCGCCGTGCTGCAGCCGGGCCAGTCGATCGTGATCGTCTTCACAGCGATCCCGCGCGCCAGCGCGCTCGTCGACGCGGGCGTGACTCAGGCCGGCCCCCCGGTGGTCCACCCGCCGCACACCAACACGGTCAGCGCGACGACCACTGACACCTCTGGTGCCACCGGTGATGCAGATGGCGACTACACGGGTCCGGATGCGACGGCTGAGGCGTTCATCCACTCCGCCGATCTGCAGCTGCAGAAAGATCCCGGCACGGGGCTCGTTGCGGGCGGCTCCGCCGGCACAGCGTGGACGATCACGGTGACCAACAACGGTCCGGATGACGCAGTCGGCCCCTTCACCGTCAGCGACACGTGGGGCGATGCCGGTGTGCTGCCGGCGGGCTTCAGCGTGACGGGCGTCTCCGGCACCGGTTGGGACTGCGCGCTGGTGTCGACGACCGGGTTCGATTGCTCGCGCACGGACAGCGCCGACACCCTCGCCTCGGGCGCGAGCTTCCCGGTGATCACGGTCACGGCGCAGGCTGCGGCATCCTTCGATGTGGCCGACTCCCCCGTCGACAACACGGCGACCGTCACGGGCGCAACCCATGACCCCGACACGTCGAACAACACTGACGACGCGGAAGTTCCCGTCACTGCTGAGGCCGATCTCGTTATCGAAAAGACGGCATCCAGCCCCGTGAACGCAGGCGGATCGGTGACGTGGACCCTCACCGTCACCAACGACGGCCCCTCCGACTCGCTCTCGAGCACGGCGAACCCGATCACGGTGAACGACACGATCCCTGCGGGTATGCAGAACACGACGTTCGGCACGCTGCCAGCGGGCTGGACCGCGTCGGAGCCCGGTCCGTTCGACGCCGGGGACACGGTGACCTTCACCCTCGCGAACGGTGAGCGCCTCACGGCGAGCCAGGTCACCGCGTTCACCCTCACCGGCACGATCGACCCGTCGTGGCCGGCCAGCACCGGGATCTCCAACACCGGCACGGTGACTCCGGGCGAGACGACAGATCCGGATCCGTCGAACAACGAGAACACCGAAACGGTGACCCCCGGGATCGACACGACGCTGGGGATCAACAAGACCCGCGTGATCTTCGACGGCTCGGCGTGGGTTCCCGCGACGGCGGCGAACCCGGTGGTGCCGGGCGAGCCGGTGACCTACCTCGTCGAGGTGACCAACACCGGCACCGCCGACGCGCGCACCGTCACGGTGGACGACGAGGTGGCCGACTACTTCACGTACCAGTCGCTCACCTCGGTGACCGGCACATGGACTCGCACCACCAGCACCTCCGGACCCGGCGATGACCAGACCTTCGCCCTGACCGGGGATCTGGCAGCCGGCGGGTCGGCATCCTTCCGCGTGACCCTGCTGCTGGATGCGGCGGTCGAGACCGGCGCGACGATCGAGAACACGGTCATCGCGCACGCCGACAACGCGACAAACGACCCGGACGACACCGATTCCACCTCCGACTCGGAGCGTTCGGCTGACCTCTCGATCGCGAAGACGCACACCGGCACGGTGCACGCGGGCGACCCGCTGGAGTACACGGTCACCGTCACCAACAACGGCCCGTCCGCCTCGTCGGGCCCGATCGAGATCACCGACACCCTGCCATCTGGATTCGGTTACCAGACCGGTAGCGCCACGGTCAGCGTCGCCGGCGGCGCGGCGACGGCGACCGAACCGGTCGTGGCGGGTCAGACCCTCACCTGGACGGTGGGAGACTCCTCCTCGAGCCTCGCGAACGGCGCGACGATCGTCATCGTCTTCTCGGCGACGACGGATTCAGACCTCGCCGCCGGCTCGTACACCAACGAGGCAGATGTCGACGGCCCCGACGACGACAACCCGAGCAACAACCACGCCGAGGATCCCACGACCCTCGACACGCTCACCAACCTCGTGATCACCAAGACGCCGGACGCCGGGCCCTACATCGCCGGCACGGACGTGGGCTACACGCTCACCATCGAGAACGAGGGTCCGTCGGTGGCGCGCGATGTCGTGGTTACCGACGCAACCCCGGTGGGGATGACCGTCACGGCGATGTCGGGCAGCGGCTGGACCTGCGATGTCACGGTGACCCCGGCGGCCTGCGAGATCGCCGACCTGCCCGTGGGTACGACCACGATCTCGGTGACCGCGGCATTGTCGGCATCCGTTCTGACGGGAACCGACCTGACCAACACCGCGACGGTGGCAACCTCGACGCCCGAGACGAGCACGTCCGACAACTCCGACGACGCGACGATCACAGTCGAGACTCTCGCGGATCTCGGCATCGTGAAGACCGCTGTCGATGAGGCGGGTGACCCCGTCACCACCGCGATCGCGGGCGACGAGGCGCGGTACCTCCTCGAGGTACACAACTACGGGCCGTCGAACGCGGTGGCGCCCGTGACGATCGTCGACACGCTGCCCGAAGGCATCACCTTCGTCAGCCTGGTCGACGGCACCGACTGGTCGGCCGTGGCCGATCCGGTGGATCCGGTCAGCGGCACCCAGACCGTCACGCTCACCCGTTTGCCCTCGGGCACCGGGCTCGCGGCGGGGGCTGACGCGCCGGATGTGACGCTGATCGTGCAGCTTGACCCGTCGATCCCTGTCGACCCGATCACCGGCACGACGGTGCTGACCAACAGCGCGACGGTGAGCTCGGGCACCCCCGAGCCGGCGCCGGACCCGCACTCCAACACCGACACCGCGGATCTGGAGGTCAGCCAGGCGGTCAACCTGTCGATCGTGAAGACCCACGACGCCAGCGATGTCCGCATCGGCGACAACCTGCCGTTCGACCTGGCCGTGCACAACGACGGCCCCTCCACCGCGACGGGGGTGACCGTGGTCGACACGATCCCGGCAGGCCTGGTGTATGTGGATGCCGCAGGTAGCGACCCCGCGTGGACTGTCGTGGCCGACCCGGTAGCCCCGGATGGCACGACCACCGTCACAGCGACACTGACCGGCGATCTCGCCCCGGCCACAGATGCCCCGACGCTGTCGCTCACGGTCACTGTGACGGCTGCGGCCTACGACGAGGTCATCAACGTCGGTGTCGTCTCGGCCGATCAGCCCGAGACCGACCCGACCGACAACACGAGTGATGACACCGTCACGGTGCCGCCCCAGTCGACCCTGGTGGTCACCAAGACGGCGCTGGGCGGACTACAGGTCGGCTCGAAGGGCACGTATGTGATCGCGGTGACCAACGACGGCCCCACAGAGGATCCCGGTCCGATCGTGGTCACTGACGTGCTGCCGCGCGGGTTGACCTTCGTGTCGGCCACGAGCGCGAGTGCGAGCTGCGACGCATCCGGCCAAACCGTCACCTGCACGGTGACCGGTCCGCTCGGTGTCGGCGAGACGGCATCGATCACGCTCGTGGTGAAGGTCGGGAACGCCGCCTACCCGGAGGTGACGAACACCGTCACCGTGACGACCCCGACCGAGCAGCTGCCCGGATCGAGCCTCACGGCATCCACCACCAACCCGGTGGCCGCTGACCCGCTGGCGGGCACCGGTGGATCCCTACCCTGGTGGCTGATCATGGCGACACTGCTCCTGCTGATCGCCGGTGGCGGGTTCTTGGCCGCATCACGTCGGCAGACCGGCGTATGAGAAATCGCGTCATGAAATGCAGCACACGGCATCTGTAGGGGTGTGAACACGTCCCCAGCTGTCCCCCGTCACGGCCCTTCTGACTCCGCAGCGTCGGAAGGGCCGTGGCGGCCGTTCCGGTTTCGGGCGCGACGCTGGCGCTTGTTCGTTACCCGGCCACGCGCCGGAATTGCACGGCTCTCCGAGGCGCGCCTCTGGGGACGATGGCTCGAGCTGGCTGATGGCTCACGTGTGTGGCGGTGGGAGCGTGGTACCGCCGCGGTGACCTGCGCATCGCCGCGTCGCGCGTCGTGGACCAGAGCCCTTCCCGCCCGGATGTTGCTCGTCTCGCCCGGCGTTCCGGTACGGTCGGGCTGCTCTGGCGAGGCTCCCGATACCGCGCTCCCGCACGTCATTGTCTTCGACTGCGCGGGCCTGCCTGCGACGGAATTCGCGGAGCTGAGCCGCCATGTTCGCCTCTTCACAGAGACCGCATGGTTGCGCGAAGCGGTTCTGCCACCCACTCTAGAAGACAGCCGTCTCTGGGAACGGCTGTCACCCGTGTCCTCTCGGAAGGTGAGCTGATCGTGCCCCGCACCGGGCTCGCGGCCCTGAGCGACGACGATCTCGTCGCTCTGTCACGCCGCACCACAACGGCTGCGTACGCGGAACTGTGGCTTCGTCACAGCGCCGCGGCGCTCGCTGTCGCGCGCGCTTTCACGACACTGGATGCCGATGACGTCGTGTCCGAGGCCTTCACCCGGGTCTTTGCGCGCATCAAGGATGGCGGGGGCCCGACGATGGGGTTTCGCCCCTACCTCCTGACCGCCGTCAAGAACGTCGCACGGGAGTGGGGCTCGCGTGCGGCCGAGACCACGAGCACGGATGTCGCGGATCTGTCGGCCGACACCGACACGGCGCAGTCGGTCGAGGCCGCTCTGGAAGCAGGCGTCACCGTGTCTGCCTTCCGCTCTCTTCCGACGCGCTGGCAGGAAGCTCTCTGGTACAGCGATGTCGAGGGGTTGAAGCCTCGCCAGTTCGCACCGCTGCTGGGCCTTGCCGCCAACGCGGCGTCGGCTCTGGTCATCCGGGCCCGACGCGGCTTTCGCGATGCCTGGGTCAACGGTCAGCTGCTGGCAGCCGACAACGACGAGTGCCGCGGGGTGCTGTCGATGCTCGGCGCACACACCCGCGGAGCCCTGAGCGCCCGGGATTCCCGCACCGCTGAGGCGCACATCGCGACGTGCGCGAAGTGCGCTCTGGCCTGGAGCGAGGCCCAACAGGTTTCGACGAGGCTCGCCCTCGCGTTGCTGCCGGTCGTCGTGGGGGTTCCTGCTGCCGCCACCTACGCGGCATGGCTGCAGTCCAGTGCTGCTGCAGGAGCCGCGACTGTCGCGGCCGGCGCGACGACCCCGGGGCTCCGACCTCCACGGTCACGGCTTTCCCGGTCGGCCCAGCTCGGTGTCGTGGCAGCCGCGACGGTGGCGGCCGTGGCTCTGGGCGCAGGAGTGTGGGCAGCAGTCGGCACGATTGCCGGTGGTGCGGGCGCCGCGAACCCTCCGGCTGCGCAGCCGGCCTCCCCGAGCGACGTCGAGACCGTCGCTGACCCCGGGCCCGACGAGAGGGCGACGACCCCGGTTCCGGGTTCGGAGAGTCCGCAACCGGCTCCCCGACCCGACCGGTCTTCCGCACCGGCGCCGGCCGCCGGCGACCCCGCGCCCACACCGACGCGCCCGGCCGCTCCCACGCCCGCGCCGACGCCCAGCCCGACCCCGAGCGCGCCGACCCCGAGCCCCACCCCGTCACCCACGCCGACGGTGCCAGCGCTGCCGGCACCCGAGGTCGTCGTCGACGCAAGTGCGGGCACACGGGTGTATCCCGAGCTCTCTGGCGTGAACGCCGAACCGGGCGCGACAGTCGAGATCCTCGACGAAACCGACACGGTGCGAGCGACAACCGTCGCCGACGACGCCGGTGCGTGGGAAGTGACCGACCTGTCGGGCGGCACCTGCGCCACCGACGCGTCGGAGTACCTCCCGGCCGGCGATCACACCCTCACCGCCCGTCAGTCGATCGACGGGCGTATCTCTCCCCTGTCGACCGGTGTGACAGTCTCAGTGGACGCGCCACCGGCGTTCATCTCACCGAGCGAGGGCGAGGTCGTCTCCCGGTCCGGTTTCCTGCTGTCGATCACGGGAACCCCGGCGGCGTCCGTGCAGCGCATCAAGCTGCCAGACCCCTCGCCCTGCCGCCCGACACCGATGGTGCTGGATGCGTCAGGCTCTTTCACCCAGGAGTTCACGCTGCCCGAGTCAGACACGACGGTCACGATCGGCATCCGCTATATCGATCCGGTCACCGGTCGCCACGGAGTCGCGTCGTTCGTCACCTTCGCCGCTGGGTAGCGTCGCCCAACACACGTCAGTCGCGCCATCCTGCGGCATCCGTCACGTCACACCCGCATCACGGCGCGACCGAACCACTCCTCCAGCCTCTGCTGCAACGACTTTCCCGGGTTCGCGTCACGAATTCTCCTTCCCTGCATCTGTGGTGGTGACGGGAAGGAACCGCATGTTCATGCCGACACCACAGCCGGAAGCCACGCCATCAACCTCTGCCGAGGTGCTGTCGACGTTGATCGAGCAGGTGGATGCCGCGTGGCAGCGTGACGACGCGGCCACCGCGGTCCGGCTGCTCAGCGCCGGCCTCTGGCCGCTGTTCCTGGACCGACCGGCCGAACTGCGTCGGCTGCTTGTACCGGTGCCCGAGGATGCCGCACCACCGGCACTCCTGTTGGCCAAGCGGTTCGCGCTGCCCGTGCTCGACAGCCCCGCGCGCATCCGACTGCTGGCGACCCGCCCGATGGATGCCGCGCCGGGGTCGCACCTGGACGCACCGACCGATCAGGGCTGGCGTGTCGCGCAACGGATGATCGCGCACCGACTGCGCGGCGAGTTGGACGAGGCCCGGGATGTCGCGCAGCGACTGCGCCAGCACATCGAGGCCGAGTCGGCGCTCGAGCCCGCCCACCTTCCGCAGTTCCTCGCCGCCGCGTACTCCCAGCTCGGAACGACGGAGTTGCTCGCTGGCGACACCGCCGCGGCGCTCGCCGACTACCGGGCGGCGCTCGCCGCCACCGACGGCGATGCCGAGCTCGGCATCCGTCGCGACGCACTGATCAAACAGGCGTGCGTTCTGGCGATGGAGGGCAGGCTGCGGGATGCCGAAGCGGCGCTCGCGCGTGCCGAGGCCGAGCGTCAACCGAACAACGCCTACGCCGATCGCATCCGTGCGCGCACCCGGCTGGCGCGGGCGCTGATCGCCGTCGAGCGGATGGACGAGTCCGCACCGCAGGTGTTGGCGAGCCTTGACCGCGACGTTCTCTTCGAGTTCTGGCCGCTCGTGGTTCTGGCCGAGGGCCGGTGGCGTCTGGCGACCGGCAACCCCGCGAGCGTGATGGATCTGGTCGACGCCGAGACCGAGAACCGCCAGCTACCGGCTGGCTCGCTCGGGCTGTGCGTTGCGACGTTCCTGCGCGAGAAGGCTGGTGAAATGCTCGGGATGCCGCCGACGATGCCGGTGCGCGACCCGGCCTCCCTCCCGGCGCTGTGCGCCCTCGGCGCCGTGCGCGCCCTCATCACTCGCGCCGACCCGCTGGTGGCGGTCCACGCCGCCCGGTCGCTCGCGCAGCGCCGCGGAATCGGGCCGTCGGTGCGCCTCGAGGCGCTGCTGCTGACATCCCTCGCGCTCCAGCGCGCGGGCCTTCCGGCCGAGGATCGAATCTCCGGCGCCGCGGCGGCACTTGCCCGTGATGAGGGGTTGTGGCGCCCGTTCGCCGTGGTGCCGGCGACTGTGCGCGACGAGGTTCCGCTTGATCTTCCCCCACATCTCGCGCACTCGGCTGTCCCAGCCCCGCCCCCTGCCGTCATCCTCACCCCGCGCGAGCAGGAGGTCTTGACGGCTCTGGCGAACCCCGACTCGCTCGCTCAGATCGCGGCACGACTGCACGTGTCGGTCAACACGATCAAGTCGCAGGTGCGCTCGCTCTACCGGCGGATGGGAGTCTCCTCGCGCCACGAGGCCATCGCCGAAGCGACGCGGCTCGGCCTGGTCTCACTCCCCCCGACCGCCTAGGCGCCGACGGTGCCGACAACGAGCATCGCGACGGCGACGCCGTTGAAGACCATGTGGGTGAGCACGGCGCCCCAGATGCGCGCTGTTGCGACGACCAGGCCGGCACACACGATCCCCACGAGCCCGAGGGTCGCCACCGACCACCAGGTATAGGTGTCGAAAACCAGGTGCAGGCCGATGAAGAGCACGGTCGTTACCGCGATAGCGGCGAACCCTGCCCACGAACGCGAGTTCGTCATCCGTCTGACCGCCGTGAAGATCGCCACGAGCAGCACGGCGCGGAAGAAGAACTCTTCGAGAAGCGGCGCGATCACGACCGGCGCGAGCACGCCGTCGAACCAGAAGGATGCCGGGAGCGACCCATCGATCGTCCCTGCTGTCGGCCACGCGGCGGTGCCGGTGCCGGCGATCTCGAGAAAGCCCTGCGCGAAGCGCAGAATGACCCCGAGCACGATGCCGTAGATCAGGTCGAACGGATGGAAGCGCAGCAGCATCCGGGGCCGGGAGCGCGCGAAGGCGAGGATGATCGCGGCGAGCATCCCGCCCCACAGCGCGGCAAGCGAGAGCGCGGAACCAAGGGTGCCGCCCAGGAGCCGGTCGGCGAGGGTCGAGAGCAAGATGCCGGCGCCGAGCAACAGCACTGCCCATCCGACAAGTTCCCAGTCCCAGCGAGCGACTGTCGACCCGCCCGACCGCCACGAGTGTGCAGCCCGCTCGCTCCGCCTCGATCCCCGCGACGAATCCGACCCCCGAGAGGAGGCGGATCGCCGCGAGGATCCGGGTTCCGCGGTCGAGTCCGAGCGCCTCGACGACCCTGGTTCCGGTGAACGTACTGTCGCCGCGCTAGACTCCGTCATAGGCGCCAGGGTACCTGCCGGGGGAATTCCTCGCCGGTTCGGCGCCAGAACCACATGCTTCTATCCGCATCGCTAGAGCGAGCGGATGCTGTTCCGCCCGCCGCACACCAGCCGACACGCGAGGACCGCCGTGGCCTACCGCTCGAGCACGTCAAGACGCTCCCGAGGCTCTGTGCCCACGTGGGTGTCGATCGTGATCGTCGCGGTGCTGATCCTCGCCGTCGGGGGCCTCAGCTGGCTGGCGATCACGCGCACGCAGACACCTCCCCCGACCGAGGCGCCACGCGTCACGCCGACGATGGGCGTCGAGACTCCGACCGCGACGCCTACCCCGACGCCGACCGTGACCGTGGCGGCGGCAGCGGGTCCGGCCCAGCGATTCCTCGCGACATCCGAGGGCGTGTGGTGGCGCGCGACGGCCGGGCAGTGCGGGTCGATCGAGCCGCTGCTGGAGCGCTCGACCGATGCCGGGCAGACCTGGTCGGATGTCACGCCCCGCTACCTCGGGATCGGGCAGATCCTTTCGCTGTCGCCGTATGCGGCGGATCAGGGCCAGATGGTCGCGCTCATGGGCGCGGATTGCACGCTGCAGGGCATGCGTACCTTCACCGACGGGCAGTTCTGGGAGCCCAACGGCGACATCCTCGCCTCGTCGACCTACATTGATCCCGCGAATCCGCTAGCCGTCGTGACCCCCGCCGGCACCCTCGACGCCCCCTGCGGGGCGCCGACGGGGGTGCGCGCCGGCGACGGCACGACGGCAGTCATCTGCGGATCGGATGCCTCCCAGTCGACGGATGCCGCCACCTGGTCGCCCCTCGGCCAGGCCGGGGTTCTGGCGCTGACCGTGTCCGGCGACGGCCAGGTCACGACGGCCCGGGCGGATGCGGCATCCTGCGACGGGATGCTGGTGGCGGAGCCGGGAGCTGCGACCTGCATCCCGAGCATTCCGACGGATGCCCCGGTCGCCGTCACCCTCGACGGCGAGGGCGTGCCCTGGGTCTGGGCGGGCGACACCTTTGTCTCCACCCGCTGACAGCGCGGCACGAAACCATCCGTTCACATTTCACCCCCTATGGTTGTACCTGTCGGTGCACATGGGGACGGGGCATCGACACCCGAAGTGGTGGCCACAGAGATCTGGGGATCAATGGTCGAGGTCCTTGTCGTGTGCACGGCGAACATGATTCGTTCGCCGCTTGCCGAGCTGTACCTGCGCGATAAGTTCGCGGATGGTTTGATCACGGTGCGCAGCGCAGGCACGCATCCAGCGCCCGGCGACGGGATGACGCGACGGGCTCGCGATGCCGCGACGTCGCTGGGTCTGTCGATGACGGATGCCGAGTCTCATCGCCCGCAGCTTCTGACACGCGAGATGGTCGAGCAGGCCGACCTCATTCTCGGCGCGTCCCGCATCCACCGCAGCGCGTGCGTGCGGATGGATCTCAGCGCCTTGGGTCGCGCATTCACGATCCGCGAGTTCGCCAGGCTCTCAGCCCTGGTTGATGACAACGCCCTCCAGCGTGCGGTGGATCGTGCGGGCGAGGACCCGAGTGCGCGGGTCCGCGCCGCGACCGACCTTGTGCGCGAGGTTCGGGGCACGACGGATCCGCCCGGAGACCCGACGGTCGATGACGTGTTCGACCCTGAGCTGTCTCGGCGTCGTGCGCACTACGCCCGGGCGGTGGCGGAGATGATCCCGGCGCTTGATGCCGCAGTGGCATACGCCAACCGCGTTCGCGAGGCCTCTCTCGTTCGGTGAGCGAGCCGCGCCTCCCGGTCGTTGAGCGAGCGCGAGCCGGGCGATGTGCTCGCCTTCGGGAAGCAGCCCCCCGAAGAACGCTTCGGAGGTTTGCTCGTCGTCAACTCCGACGCGCAGGCCGGCGCTGAGAACGCGGGAATTCTCACCCCACCGATCGATCGCCTCGCGCGACCAGCGCAGAACTGCCCCGCCTCGGGTCGTACGCTCGAGCGTTCCGATGTTCGTGTCGTAGAGCCGAACGGGCAGGGTGTCGATCATGAGTCGGATGCCGCAGCGTCAGGATCGTCGGCCTCGGCGACCAGTCGAACGCCCAGCGCGGCGAGCACCTGCAGGTAGTGAGTGTCGAACCTCTTGGCGCGCCCAGTTTCGAGTTCGTGGACATAGCGCTGGCCGACCCCGAGAGCTGTGGCGAGTCGGCGTTGCGACCACCCGTGCTGTTCTCGGATGCGACGGATGAGCCGCCCGAGGTCACTCGGGTCGTCGATGAGCACTCGCATGGGACGACCCCCTGGCGCCGGTGATTCCCGTTTTAGCATCATACCCCGCTTGATGTTATTTCGGGAATCACGGTGCAACTGATTCCCGAAATGACATCGGAGAGCGGCGAGTCTCACGTGAAGCAGCCCAAGCCTGAGCCTTGTGTAGCCGTACGGCGACATCCTAGAATGATTCCGTACGGCGACATTCCCACAAGGAGCCGTACGGCGACATACCACCAGCGAGGGGAGCCCCGAATGCTGACGATGCGCGATGCGTCGGCCGTTGTGCGAGAGCTGCGCACGCAACGGGGTTGGACGCAGCAGGACCTCGCTACACGAGCGCGGTTGTCGCGATCCTTCGTCGCCGATGTCGAGTCGGGCAAGCCGACGGTTGAGTCAGCGAAACTCTTTGATCTCTTCCAGGCGTTCGGCTACGAGGTCGTGCTGCGGGACCTCGCGACCGGACAGGTGCTGCGGTGACGGCATCCGAGCTGGCGGTGTACCTGGATGGCGCCCCGACGGGGATGCTCACCCAGTCGGCATCGGGAAACGTCAGCTTCACCTATGACGCCGGCTACCGAGATCGTGACGATGCGACTCCCCTGTCGCTGGCGATGCCGCTGAGCGCGACGACACACCGAAAGCGGATCGTGCTCCCCTGGCTTCAAGGGCTGCTCCCCGACAACGACGAGGCGCTGCGGGCGATCGGACGCCGCTTCGGGGTGTCACCCGCGAATCCGTTGGCGCTTCTTGAATACATCGGAGCAGATGCGGCGGGCGCGGTGCAGATCCTTCCGCCCGGGGAGCTGGCGAGCGACGCGCTCGCCGAGCAGAGCGCGCGGCCGGTCACTGACGAAGAGGTGGCCCTGATGCTCGATCAGGTGGTCACCGAGTACACCGACGGCGTGGCTGTCGGTAACGGCGCTGGGCGCTTCACCATCGCCGGCGCTCAGCCGAAGATTGCGCTGTTCCGGATGCCGGATGGCCGCTGGGCAGTCCCCGGGGGAAGCCAGCCGACGACACACATCCTCAAGCCGGTCGTCGGTGCCTTCCGCCGCATCGACGTGGTCGAGCAACTCACTCTGCGCGCAGCGGCGCATCTTGGATGTCAGGTCGCCACCGCGCAGCTCGGCCGTATCGGCGACTGGGATGTCTTGATCAGCGAGAGATACGACCGCCAGTGGACGGACGGGCGGTGGCATCGACTCCACCAAGAGGACATGTGCCAAGCGCTCAGCGTGGCGCCCTCGAAGAAGTATCAGCAACGCGACGGCGGACCGGGCGTGGCCAGCATCGCTCGGCTCATCGGCTCCCTGCCGCTGGTCGCGGATCGCGAAGCGACCGGCGCCGCGTTCTTCCGCGCGTTCGTCTTCAACGTCGTTGCGGGGTGCGCGGATGCTCACGCGAAGAATTACTCCCTCATGCTGCGGGGCCGCTCGGTGGAGCTCGCCCCTCTCTACGATCTGCTGACGTACGCCGGGTACTGGGATGGCTCAGCGAGCATCAGCAGTGCGATGAGTGTGGAAGGCGAGTATGCGCTCGACCGCATCTCTGTGGCAGGCCTGGTCCGCACGGGGTCACGATTCGGGGTCCGCCCCAACGACGCATCCGCGATCGTTCACGAGATCAGATCGGGTGCTGTCGACGCTTTCGAGGCTGCTCGAGCCAGCATGGCCGATTTCACTCTCGACCCCGACGCTGTCGCAGTGATGGATGCCGCGTTGGCAGGCGTTCGCCGCCTCCCCCTCGTCCGCGTTCGTTGAGCGCGCGAACCGAAACGAGCCACCCCTCCCCGGCCGCCTCGCGAGCGAAGCGAGTCGAAGCGCCCCCAGGTACCCTCGATGCATGCCGATCGAGATCCTCACCGTCTGCACCGGCAACATCGTCCGCTCCCCCCTCTCAGAGCTGTACCTGCGCCTCCTCCTCGCCGACCTCCCGGTCGAGGTAGCAAGCGCAGGCACGCAGCCGCGCCCGGGTGAGGCGATGACCGATAACGCGTGCGAGATCGCGGCCGAGCTCGGCATCCCGGCGCCAGAGATCGAGGCTCATCAGGCCCAGCGCCTCACCGAACCGGTGCTCGCCGGTCGCGACCTCGTGCTGGCCATGACCCGCGCGCACCGTAAGGCGGTGGTCGAACTCGATCCGTCGCTGCTGCGCAGAGCGTTCACGATCCTCGAGTTCGCGCGGCTGTCACGGCATGTGACGGATGCCGAGATCCACGAGGCCGCGACGGATGCCGGCGACGATCCGCGAGCGCGGTTCCAGGCCGCACTCGCACGAGTCATCGCGGTGCGCGGCACGGTCGATGCCCCGGGCGATCCGACCGAGGATGACGTTCTTGATCCGGCGGGTCGCAGCTGGAACACCTACGAGACCTCGATGAGCCAGCTGCTTCCCGCGGTAGAAGAAGTGGCTCGCGTCATCCGCGCCGCTCTCACCTGACCCTCGAACGTCTGTGGCTCGACGAACACGACCCGGCCAGCGGGCAATCCGGGTCGACATGCCCCGCCCTTCCGGCGGTCATATCGACTACTTCGGGGATCCCAGCGATAGCCGGATGGTCATTCTGGTAGGCCGCGATGACTTCCCGCGGGACGAGCTGCTCCTTACCGGCCTCATCGATCTTCTTCGTGACGAAGGCTGGTCGGTCGGCCACTGGTTCTCACGCCACGAGGAGACTCGCAGGCTGACGATGCCACCCTTCGTTCTGTCGTGGCCTCGCCCGGCCCGAGCGCTGATCATCGGACCACTGTTGCTACTCCACCCAAGTCGATGGCAGTACTTCATTCCGGGAAACTGGGCGCGAGCCGCCTCGGTCGCAGCTCGCGCTGATGCCCTCCTGACCACACTCCAGCAGGTGAGCCACGAGGAAGTGTTTCTGGTGGCTCGGTCAGCAGGCGCCCGAGTTGCGACGCTAATCGCGGATGCTGCAGGCGTTCGAGGAGTGATCGCGCTTGGCTACCCCTTCGAGAACCCGGAAGAGGGCCCGAACCCAGACAGATATCTGCACCTCGCGACCCTGGAGAGCAGGCTCCTCATCCTCCAGGGAGTCAATGACGAGTACGGCGGAAGAGGTGCCGCAGAGGCATATCCGCTGGCCGCAGCAAGTCGGCTCGAGTTCCTCGACACCGACCACAACATGAGGATGGACCAGATCTCATGGCAGAAAATCCGGGAGCTGATGGTCGACTTCCTCGACGGGTAGCTGCGGCGCAACCCTGAACGGATACCAGCCGGATACCAGCGCGAAATACCGGGTGTGTGAGGATAGTTCGAGGATCCCCAACCGAGAGGCACCATGGAGCTCCGCGACTATCTGCACATCCTGCGCAAGAACTGGCTCATCATCCTTGCGCTGACGCTCGTCGGTGTCGGTGCCGCCGCGGCGTACTCCCTGACGCGCACGCCGTTGTATGAGTCGACGAGCACCGTCGCGGTATCGACCCAAACCTCTGGCGCCATCCAAGAGCTGCAGCAGGGCTCCACCTTCACGCAGGCTCGCGTGGCGACGTATGTCGTGGTCGCGGAGTCGCCGCTCGTGCTCGATCCGGTGATTGATGATCTCGACCTTGACCTAACTCCTGACGAGCTCGCCGAGATGGTCTCAGTGTCGGCTCCACTCAACACAACGGCGATCAACATCACGGTGACGGATGCCGATCCGCAGCTCGCCGCCGACATCGCCAACGCCACGGCTACGAGCCTTGGCAACGCTGTCGAAGACATTGAAACGACAGCCGACCTGACCGCGAGCCCGGTGAAGACAACGGTCATCCGCCCGGCTCTCCCAGGTACGACGCCGGTCAGCCCGAACGTTCCCCTGAACCTCGCTCTCGGTGGCCTCATCGGTCTCGCACTGGGCATCGCGGTAGCCATCCTGCGCACCGTGCTCGACACGAAGGTGCGAACGCCGCGTGATGTCGCTCAGCTGACCGATCGCCCGATGATCGGCGTGATCCCCTTCGACCCGAAGGCTGCCGAGCGACCGATCATCCTCGAGGCCGACCCGACGAACCAGCGGGCCGAGTCGTTCCGCGCCCTGCGCACGAACCTGCAGTTCATCGAGATGGATGGCGGCACGAGCTTCGTCATCACCTCGAGCATTCCCAGCGAGGGCAAGTCGACGACGGCGGTCAACCTGGCGATCGCGCTCGCGGATGCCGGCAAGCGGGTGGCCCTCATCGACACCGACCTGCGCAAGCCCAAGGTTGCGGACTACCTCGGCATCGAGGGCGCGGTCGGACTCACGGATGTCTTGATCGGTCGCGCGAAGGTTACCGATGTCATGCTTCCCTGGGGCCGCCGACCGCTGTACGTGCTGCCCGCTGGAAAGGTGCCGCCGAACCCGTCCGAGCTGCTCGGGTCGTCGCAGATGAAAGCACTCCTCGAAGACTTCGTGAACACCTTCGACGTCGTCATCTGCGATGCTCCTCCACTTCTTCCGGTGACGGATGCCGCGGTTCTGTCGAGACTTACGGCTGGCGCGATCGTCGTCACGGCCGCTGGGCGCACGTCGACCCACCAACTCGACGGAGCTCTCGACGCTCTCGAGACCGTCGGCGCGAAGGTCGCAGGCCTCGTCATGACGATGGCACCGACGAAGGGACCTGACTCGTACATGTACGGCTACGGCTACGGCTACGGCTACGGCTACGGCTACGGCCACTCCGACAAGAAGTAGTTCGGCCGCCGAACCCATTGCGACGACGTACCTACCGCCACCAAGAGCGAAGACGAGGACGGACCGTCAGCGCGCAAGCACAGCGACGATCTGATCCACTGCGCGTGGGGGGTCCCACGTCCGCCGACAGGTGAGGCCCGGGCCTAACAGCGGTCCGCGAGGTCGGGATGAGCAATGAACTCCGTGTGGGCCTGCGGCTGCTCGACGACATCCTTGTCGATCAGGGCGGGTTGTCAACCGCGGTCCACGAGTCGCAGTCAACAGAGGGGACGCGCTCACCCTACTGCTCATCATCGACCAGTTCGGGAGAGCCGCTCTGCGACAGAGGTGCGGTGTTCTCGCCGACGCAGGAATGTAGTCGGCGGTGAACTTGAATCGATTGGCGGACGCCGGGTTCGGGTTCGTTGTCGGATCGCGAACCTCGTCGACCGATACAGCCTCGCCGAGCACTACGCGACGGTCGAGAGTGTCGCCATCGACGGGGACGATCGAGGCCACTCGCGCCGCGGGTGCGGGTCACAAGCGGAAGAGCTGCGACAAGGATCGCGTTGAGTAGGCAGGTCGAACACGCCGAGCAGATCAACGCAGTATCCGCCCGGCAAAGCAGAACTGATTCGTGACCCTGGGCGCGAAGCCTGGCGTGAACCCGAACAGTGCCGAGAACACCGCTCGCGCACCGGGGCGGAAGGGATACGTAACCGGCCTCGCCATCGCCGCGGCCAGCGCCTCGGAGATGGTATCGGCCAACTGCGAAATCTTCGGGGTCGATGCGGGGTTCCAGATGGCCAAAGACCGACCTAAGCGCGACCGAGATGCGCGTCCCCCGGACTCGATCCCACGCACCTCACCGGCATGGTCATCGCCTCGCGATCACCCAATACCCTTCAGGAGCAGCGACTTCACCGTCCGACGCATCGTCCTCACGCTGTGGCCGTTGCGCGAGATCACGATCATCGTCGACGGACACGAACTCACGGCGCCGACACCATCGCAGGGAGATGGTCGAGATCCTTATCAAGCTCTACCGTGAGCGCCACGTACCAACCTGAGAACGTCCAGGCGTCTTCGTGGCCGAGGACTCGAAGAACTCCCATCATCCAGGAAGCCTGGCTCCTTGCCCGCGCAGGCCTACCCACCTTGACCCTCACAATCGTGAAGAGCCCCTCTAGGACTCTGAGCGTCGATTGCGCACAATCGGTATAAGCATCGGACCCATTGCGGCGACCAGACAAGTTATGAGTACGAACACTGACGCGACGGGAGCGAACTCGAAGAGAGCTGTGGCTCCCGCCGCGGTAGTCGTGGTCACCAAGGCGAACACGGTCCATCCGGCAGAAAAGCCAGCGTCGCGCCACGAGACCTCGAGTCGCATGCGTCGAGCTAAGAGATGGGACCCCACCGCCATCGCTGCATAGCACGCGACGTACGCAATGGCAACGCCGATCGCGCCCAGTAGATCGCCAAGTACAAAGGTTCCTCCCACGAGGACAACCGTTCCGAACAGCGTCGTAATCCAGCTCCAACGTGTGTCACCGGCCGTATTGGTCACGAAATTCATCGCTAGAATGTAAATCGACCAAAATAGCCCCCCCATACCGAGAACCGAAACGATCGGTGCAACAAATCCATAGCTTGACGGAAGTGCAATGAGATTGAACGGAATAGATGCCGACGAGACAGCAACCGGAACGGCAACGGCGAGAAGCAGTTGAAATCGAGCCTTAGGCGCAAGACGACGGTCGGGTGCGGGAAATGAAGTCGCCGAGTAATCGACAAGAAAGACTCGGTTGACCTCGTTTAGGAGCAGTAGGCCAATACTCGCCGCATTGAATGCAACCGAGTAGGCGCCAACTTCCTCAAGGCTTAAGAACGTCGCCATAAGGGGACGCGTCAGCTGCGAAATGACCCACACCGACATTGCATGGGGAACAAGTGGGCCGACGAACTTTAAGAATGGATGGACACCAAGTCGCCAATAGCGGGTGATGGGAGGGCGAACGAGCACGAGTGCAGTAATCAGTGCCGCGCCTGATGATCCCAGGTCAGAGTAGACCCAGCCCTCCGGGCCATAGCCGAGCACAATCACAAGCAAAATCTTCAGAGCGAGTGACACCAATATGGTCACGATCGAAAGTGCGAAAAAATAGGATATGCGCATCGAAGCACGCAGCATAGGCATTGCGAAATATGCTGGATACAATCCCAGACCAATAGCCAAGATCTCCAGCGCGAGCAAGGAGGTAGGCATCTGCAAGACGGTGGCATTGACGCCAAAGAGCGTCACCGACGCGACAAGGATCAAGGCAGGACCAACGAGGAGCAACCAGAGAGACGCGACCGACAGAAAATGCTTCGCACCCGAGTCAATCTTCAGGCGGGCAGCGGCACGAAATACTCCCATCTCGGGAGCGACGCCAAAAAGCGTACCCAGAAGCAGCCCGCTGGCGGTCAGAAGGGACACCGTTCCGTAATCTTCGAGACTCATGGCCCGAGAAACGAAAGGAAGAAGAAGGAGTGAAAGTGAGCGTTGAATCAACGCAAGCGCAGTAAATGCGATGACGGCACGGCGTGTACCCGAGGTCAAGCGTGGCCGCCGCGGAGAAACTCAGAGATCATGCCGCGCTCGTACGCTATCCACTGCAGCGCAGACGAGCGGCCGTCCGCGGAACCTAGATTGAGAGCTAGCTGCATTATCCATCGAGGCATCCGAGCAACGGATTTGATTACCTCGACTCGTGCTCGACCCGGCGACAAGTATTTTCGATCGAGCCGCATGTTACCCTTGCCAAAGTTCATATGTTGCCGTAGTCTGCTGCGAACATCAGCTCTCATGTAGTAATTGATGCGAGCAGCAGGGACGTATAATAGCGGGTAGCCGTTGTCTTCTGCGCGCCAGAAGAAGTCTATCTCGTCGGCACCCCCGGCGAAACGCTCGTCGAAGCCGCCGATTTCGTCGAAGGCGCTTCGACTGAAGGCGCAATTGGCGCCGATCGGATACCGGCGTCGGGTAGCGCGGTGCACCTGAAGCGCGTCCACTGACTCGAGCCAGATACCCGAGTCATCTACTCTGTCAAATGGACCTGCCATACAATACGCTCCACGTCGATATTCTTGAGCGTAGGCCTGTATCCATCCCTGTTGAACTTCGTCATCCGAATCGCAGAGCAGTACTAGCTCACCATACGACCCTCGAACGCCGTCATTTCTGGCGATGTTGATGCCTGCAGCGCGTGATGCGTCAACGACTCGCACGATTGCTCCGAAGGATTCGGCGACGTCAACGGTGTGGTCTGTGGATCCGTTGTCTGCAACAACCACTTCGAAGCTAAAGGAAGTCACCTGCTGAGTAAGCGCCCTGAGTTGCCTCGCGAGGGTGTCCCCCCCGTTGCGACAGGGGATGACGACCGACACGTAGGGGCGCGAGGAAGATGTCACGGGACGAGGCTAGCGTGTGAACGAGCCAACCAGGTGTCGCGTCCTCGAGTGGTAACCGCCCGGAAACCCAGGAGTGATAGAACTTCTGTCGTGAGGCTTCAGATATCCAAGTTGTACTTCCTGACGAGGGCGATGCTGGCATTAGTCGCGGCACGCAACCGTGAGAAGATCCTGCTGATCGGCTCGCCCTATCACTCGAACCTCGGGGATCAGGCGCAAACGCTTGTCACTGAGGAGTGGCTCGCGGACCTATTCCCGGGCGTCCCCGTGATCACAATAGATACACGTACCGCAGCGCTACGGAACAACTCGATCCTTAGGCTCGCGAGGCGATGGGGGCGATCCGGAGACCGCGTCTTTCTGCACAGCGGGTACCACATGACAGATCTCTACCCAGACGAGTTGCGCGTCCAGATTGCATGTTTGCGCATCTTCGACAAGAATCCTGTTGTAGTACTTCCGCAGACGATCAATTTTGCCGGTACTTTCGACATGAGCGAACTGGCGAGCTCCATAATTGCGCATCCGAAGTTGCTTATTGTTGCACGTGACGAGCGATCAGAGGAGATTGGGCGAGGACTCTTTCCTGGGGTCAAAATTTCGCTCGCACCCGACGTTGTCACAAGAGCTATTGGGAGCTTCACTTCGGAGGAGGCCAGGATCGGCATAAATCTGTGTTTGCGAAATGACAAGGAGTCGATGTACGGCGAAGGAGAGAAGGCTCGAGATCTCGAAGAGCAACTCGCTCGGATTGCGACAGTCTCGCGAACGGACACCGAGTCACCTCTGTCCGCCGAAAGACTCCGTCATAATCTGGCATATGCCATTCACGATGCATGGCATAATTTCGCCACCTTCCGAGTCACCGTGACTGATCGCTATCATGGCACAATCTTCTCCGTGATAGCAGGGATTCCCGTAGTTGTTCTGTCGTCAACAGATCATAAGCTGGCTTCCGGGGTGAGGTGGTTCGAGAATGGGCCATACTCCGAGCGCGTACGCTTCGCGAGTACGGCAGAGGAGGCCGCGGAACTCGTCAAGGAGTTCTATGCAGCCTCGCTCCCACGAATTGAGGGCAGATACTTCGTCACTGAGTACTTCGCCGCGCTAGAGAAACTGATCCTGGAGCACTGCAACGCATGAACCGTCAGAGCAATCTCCATCCATACGAGCGCGTATTGCGGGCTGGACTCGACGTGGGAAGCGGTATTGCCCCCATTGCTTCGTCCTATGCGTCAATTGAACTCAACTCGTTTGGATTGTACGAAACCCGCATTTCTCCGGAGACTCCTGAAGAAGATCTTGACATGCTTGGCAGGATGAGCGCAATGTGTGATATGCGCGAACTGGATGAAAGCGAACTCGCTGCTGAGCTGTTCGGCTCCAACTCCTCTGTACTTGTCGACGATGTTGTCGGAAGGTACTCGGCGCTATACGCGGGACACGTGCGCGAAGGAGACTTTCGCGCAAAGGCGAGCTCAGGGGGCTGCGCCTCATGGTTGCTGGTGGAGCTGCTGCGGCGAAACCTTATTGATGGTGTTCTGCATATCGCACCGAGCTTTGGTGGAGATGGAAGCCTACTCTTTGACTACGCGATATCGCGTGACGAAAGTTCCATCCGAGCCAGGTCGAAGTCTCAGTATTATCCGGCAGAGTTATCACGGGTGCTCGGGGAGGCGCTGAACTTGCCGGGACGTTATGCGGTGGTGGGAATTCCGAGCATCGTGTACGAAATTCGTTTGGCATGTCGGGAACTCCCGTTGCTCAAGGAACGGCTCCCGTATGTACTTGGCCTCGTTTGTGGCCACCAGAAGTCGACGAGATACGTTGAGAGCTTTGGGTGGCAGGCGGGCATTAGCCCAGGAGAATTGCGCTCGTTCGACTTTAGGGTCAAGAATGAGGAGGGATTTGCGTGGAACTATCGAATGGCGGCAGTGGGTGCGCGTGACGGCGAGCCATTCGAGGTCCTCTTGTCGCAAGAGGATCTTGTTGGCTCTGACTGGGGCCACGGATTCTTTAAGGCGAAGTTTTCAGACTACACCGACGATGCCTTCAACGAAACGGCGGATGTCGTTTTCGGAGACGCTTGGCTACCGGAGTACGAGAGGGATGCTTCCGGAAACAACATTGTGATCGTTAGGAACCCTGATTTGCAGACTATCTTCGAGGAGGGGATAGCGGAGGGCCGTTTGGACCTCGTCTCGGTGGACGTTCAAACCATTCGACGATCTCAGCGCGGTCTGATCAATCACACGCGAGGCGAGTTGCCTTGGAGGCTTGATCGTGCCGCGCGCCTCGAGGGGTGGGCGCCCTCCAAACGTGTCGCGCCTTCGCACTCCCTCCCTCTGCTTCGCAGACTCGTGCAGCGCACTAGGTTGGAGATTGCTGGACGCAGTCACGTAACTTATGCGAGGGCTCGGGATTCTGGCGATATGTCAATCTTCATTCGAAGCATGAGACCTCTGACCTGGCGCTACTCTCTCCTGTACCGTGCGATTTTCGTCTCGAGTACGATCAAGACCCGAGGTGTTCGTTACGTTCTCGGCAAGCTGATTCAGCGCATTCGCATTCGACGCTAGCGCGTGTTCCTGTTTCGCCCGCAGTCGGCGCCGATGCGATCCCTCCATGGGAGATCCCCTGGTGCCGATGACGTCGAGTCGTTCATTCATCGCGAGGTTCAGAAACGGCCTTGCTCCCGAACCTCGGTGTCAACCAAATGCAGCGCGAACTCCCCCAGCAGCACCCTCAATGACACTTGCTAAACCTGATGGTCCCGACCCGTGGCGACCATTGTCGCGACGTTCCGAATTGCGTACCTGCGATACCGCCCGCGGAGCGCCGGAGACATCCTCCTAGTGAGCAGAGCGAGCTCAGTAAAGAAATCCTGGCGCTCCGCCGGCGTCAGCGCCGCCGAACTCGCTATCGTTCGCCAGTCGAGTCGAGGGAGCACGCGGTTCACGTGCTCTGAGAACGTACGCCAAAGCGTCGGCTCGCTGCGCGTCCTCTCCGCATAGTCATCCTCCTGGCTGACTTGACCTACCGAGCGCCTATATAGGACCACGGGTATGCCCGTCCTCAGGATTCTCTTTTCCGAGAGTGCGGCCCGCAGAACAAACTCGTAATCCTCAGCCACATCAGTCGACCGGAATCCGCCAAGCTCCTCAACCGCTTCACGGGCCATCAAGGCGGTCGGGTTCGAGAACGGCATATGATGCAACAGCGCAATTCCAGTATCAGCGTTTGTGTAACGCCACGGGCTGGTAGGCCGCAGTCCAGCAATTCCGGTACCGAACCACAGCGCCGCACCAAACACCATGTCGGCATCCTCTAACATCGACACCTGCACGCTAAAGCGATGGGGCAGGCAAATGTCATCAGAGTCCATTAGCGCGATAAGCCTGCTATCAGATCTATTCATCAACTCGGTCCGCGCTCGACCTGGCCCCACCGGGTGGCCCTCGTGCGCGAAGAGTTTCACCCGTGGGTCGCGAATTCCCGACACAATCGAACAGGTGCTGTCTGTACTAGCGTCACTCCAGACCAGCACTTGCGAGTCTTTAGGGAGCGCTCGTAGTGTCGATTCTATTGCCAACTTGATCGTCGCCTGCGCGTTATGAGCCGGCATGACAACTGTGATTTCCGGCAAAGGCTACCCCCTTTCGTCGAGCGTCTCGCCAAGAACAGACTTGAGACGCACCGAACGTCCTTCTGATCGACGCGCCAAGGCGGAATGGGTTGCATGGACCACGAGTCCGATGACGGCAGCGCCCAGCGCATAGTACAGAAGCCGCATCTCCGACCTTAAGTTGTACTGCGTCGCCTGAAGCACTAGAAGGATACTCAGGCCCAATGGGACTAGGTAGTAGACCTGCCCCCCCGCGCTATCACTAAGTTTGCGCCCGACTCGCTGGACAAACCCAAAGATGACACCGAGAACACAAAAGGACACGACCGCCACCCAAATACCCTGATTCGCAATTTCGCCGATTGCACCGTATGGCGTGTAGTGATTCAGACGCAGCCGCGACGCCACCTCATACCAGCCAGCTTCACTACCTCCAAGAAGCGAGATGCTCGTTGCCATGTCCGATGCAGAGATTTGAGGTCGCACGAATGCAGTAGTTCCAACGATATTGAACCCGCTCAGAACGTTGTTGATGGAGGCGAGCCACAAGTCGGAACCAAGGTCTGCAGATGGGAGCGCTGTCACGTACGGAAATAGTCCATGAGACGCCTGATTTCGCAGAACTAGCGGAATCGGCCAAAGTACGGCGACAAGTGCGCCGACGACGAGCAGCTGATAGACCCTCAATCTATGCCGTCCTGAAAGCACCATCCCGAGGAAGACCAAGATCGGCGCCAAGGCCAAGTTCCGACTGCCCATCGCGAAGAACATCAGCGAGTAGGAAAGGACCAGCACAATGGCCCAAAACCGTGCAAAGCTGCTTTCAGTCGAGGCGATCACAAGGCCGAGCAGTACGCAACTAGCGATGGAAGATATCGTAAGTAGACTCTCGAGGTTTCCGAGTTCACTTGAGAATCGAAGTGGTCTCTCTAAATACCACCCGATGCCTCGATATGCAACTGAGAGAATTAGCACACTGGCGGCGAGAGTCAACGCGCCGGCGACAATTCTTGGCGTCACTGCGACAGAGGGAAAGTTGGCTCGCGCAGGAGAACCTGCCGTCGCCGCGGCGCAAGCGAGCACGAGCAACTGCGCGGCGACAAATAGCCAAAGAGTGGCGACCTGGTCTCCCCCACTAAGCGTGGTGTTTGCGCCCCCTGTGCCGCCTAGATCGGCGAGCTGATTGCCGAACGTGAAGCCAAACAAGGCCGTTGGGGTCATAACAACCGCGAATATTAGGGCCGGAGACTGCCATAGCGGGGCGAGACGCTTCCAGGAAAGTAGAAGCGAGCCCACCAAAACAACTCCCGCGGGTATCACTGATGCGAGTTCTGGCTCCAGGATTGCGGCTATGCAGGTGACCACGAGAAGTGGGAGGAGAAGAAATTGAGCGAGGAGATGGCGGCGGTGAACAACGCGCGGCAGGCCTGAGATCTCTGGATTCGACACGAGTCTATTCGGCCTCTCCGTATGCCTCGAGTATCGGCGATACGGCAGATCTAATCGTCATCGTTGAGTGCAAGAGGTGGTAAGCGGCCTCCGCCTGCCGCTTCGCGGCGGTAGCATCGCCAAGCAACTCCGACACTGCGCTGGCAAGCGCACTCGCCGACCCATCTGTAACAACCGCGGCCCCGGCTCTCCTGCACTCGTCGGCGATTCCCAGCGAGTCCGTTACGACTGCCGGGGTACCGACTCGAAATGCTTCGAGCACCGTCATGGGGAAAACTTCTCCCGTGGACGGGAGAACGAATACATCAGCCCGCGCCATCGCCGCATCCGTGGACTCGGGCGCAAGCGGCCCAACGACTCTAACTCTATCTTCGAGTGCGAGCCGGGAGATCGTATCGCTCACGGCCGCCAACTCACCCTCGTCCGGCCCGGCGATCGTGAATTGAACATCGCTCAACTGCCTAGAGACGATCGCCGCCATCTCAACGAAGGCGACCGGTCTCTTTCGCTCATGGAGTCGCGCCAAGAACAGGACTTCGCGCGTCCCGCTTTCCCTTACAACGCGCACGGGCTGACGATCCGGAATTGCAACACCGTTGACGACTCGTCGCACCTTGACAGCGGGCTCTACACCCGCCAGATCGACCTCTTCAGCGGCGGTCAGTGCGAACACGACACGAGAGTGGCGAAGCACCCGCCGCGTCGCCAATAGATCGACTACTCGCGCCGACATCCTCTTGCTCGGGTCGACCATTCCGTGCGTCTGAGCAAAGACTGGTATGTCGGCTGCTTGCGCGATGCTTGCAGCAGGGAGCGTAACCAGATCTCTCGCCAGGTGTACATGAATAGCGTCGTAGTTCTTGACGTTATCTCGCAACCAGCGAAGCATTGGCCAACTCACAAGCGAGGCAAAACCGCCGACGGGCGCAAGCTTTCTCGCCCGAAAGCGCAATATGCCGTACCCCCCGCCATCAAACTGACCGACCCCCTCTCTTGGGGAGCCAACCGCAAGGTCCACCACATGCCCTTGTCTCGCCAACTCGGCGCACTGAGTATGTGCAACCCGCGTCGGCCCGCCGAAGGCTCCATCGGGGGAATCGAGAGTTGCCACATGGAGGATTCTCACTCACACCAGCCCTTCACACCCTCACGCCCACGAGCCACGTCTCTGCGGCTCAACTTGGCTCATTACTGCGGTCAATGGTCCAGCGTTGACCAAGTACGACAGCGGCGGGAGTGCCAAAAATGGCGTCCTGCGGCACCCTCCCGGACACGACGGTCCCGGGTACGACCAAACTATTCTGCTCGACGAGGCTCCCCCCAAGCACGATGCACCGGGAAGTTACCCACGCGCCATCCTCTATACGTATCGCACGCGTGATAAGCGCCATGTCCGTGCGATGCCGATGACTCCCGGTCGTCAGGAAGGTCTCCTGAGAGATCACGACGTCGTGCCCCACGTAGATGTGGTCCTGGTTGTGAAACCACACCCCTTCGCCGATCCACGAGCGCGCCCCGATGTGGAGCTTCCACGGAAACTTCACCCGGGTCCGCGGGCGGAAGACCACGCCCTCTCCGATGTCGGCGCCGAAAGCTCTGAGGACGCGCACCCTCAAACTCGAACTGATTTGCCACGCGTTGGTGATGAACAGCAGCTCGCAGATCGCCCAGAGGTAAACGAACCACGCGGGACGATCCCAAGCGGCGTGCTCACCTGGAGCCTGGGAAAGATCGATGACTGGGATGTCTGACACAACCCTTCCCTTCTGCGTAACCGTCACGAAATCACGACCACGATAGCCTCTCAGCATGTCGCGCCGTTCACCCGACAGTTCACCCCGCGTGCTCGTGGTAGGTATCAACTACCCCCCCGAGCACACTGGTATCGCTCCCTACACGGGTTCCATGAGCCGCGGACTCGCCCGGAGAGGGATCGCCGCACGCGTCATTACGGCCCATCCTCATTATCCGGACTGGAAGATCAAGCCAGGTTACGGGCAGTGGTCACGCAGCGAACATCTCGACGGCGTCGCGGTGAAACGGGTTCGACACTACGTTCCGAACCCTCCCAAAGGAGCGCGGCGGCTTGCTTCGGAAGTGAGCTTCGGCGCGCGCTCGACGGTCAGTCGGTGGGGGTCGCCAGATGCAATCGTCGTCGTGTCCCCGGCGATGATATCGTCAGCGATGGCGGCCCTCAGAGCCAAGGCGCTGCATCGCTCGGCGCCCCTAATCGTCTGGGTACAGGACCTCTACGCGCGCGGAATGGTCGAAACCGGCCAAGGCGGCCGTGCGGCACAGGGGCTTGCCGCTATCGAAGGTCGTCTCCTACGCAGCGCTGACCGCGTCGTCGTGATCCACGACCGCTTCGCCGACATCGTCGCCCGTGACTTCGGCGTGGATCGCGACCGGATCATCGTAGTTCGCAACTGGACCCACCTGGCACCGTTCCCCCCAATCGATGTCGCAGCTACCCGCAAACGGTTCCGCTGGAAACCCGACGAAACCGTCGTGCTGCACACAGGGAACATGGGGGTGAAGCAAGGCCTCGAGAATGTCATCGATGCGGCTCGAGTCACGGAGCACTATCGCGATCCGGTGAGGTTTGTGCTCGTCGGCGACGGCGGCGAGCGGGAGAAGCTACAGGAGCTGGCACGCGGCGTTGCGCCGCTCCAGTTCGTGCCCCCGCTGGACGACGCGGACTACGCTGCCGCTCTCAAGAGTGCCGACATCCTGCTCGTCAACGAGCTGGCCGGGGTCGCCGAAATGGCCGTGCCGAGCAAGCTGACCTCATATTTCCAGGCTGAGCGTCCGGTCATTGCCGCGACCGACCCGTCCGGAATCACCGCGGCTGAAGTTCGGGCAGCCGACGCTGGGCTGGTCGTTCCCGCCGGAGATCCCGAGGCACTGCGTAACGCGGCGCTCGAGCTGCGTGCGAATCCCGACCGGGCTACAAGGTTCGGTGTGAACGGCCTGCATTACCGTCAGACGGTTCTCGAAGAAGAGACAGCAATCACGAAGTTTGCCGACATGCTGTACGAAGTCACTATGACCGGCGACCACCCTGCGTAGTCGCCACACCCCACTGAAAATCACGAAGAAAGACATCGGAGACGGTCTTGGCCAAGCGCGCACTCATTACCGGAATTACAGGGCAGGACGGTTCATACCTCGCGGAGCTGCTGCTCTCCAAGGGCTACGAGGTACACGGGATCATCCGCCGCGCCTCGACCTTCAACACACACCGGATCGACCACCTCTACACCGACCCTCACAACCCAGACGCGAAGCTCTTCCTTCACTACGGTGATCTGAGTGACGGCGCCCGACTCGTCACCCTGCTCATGGAGATTGAGCCCGACGAGGTCTACAACCTCGCAGCGCAGTCCCATGTGCGGGTTTCGTTCGACGAACCCGAGCACACCGCCGACACGACCGGCACCGGCACAGTGCGGCTCCTCGAAGCAGTGCGCATGGCCGGGATTCGCCCCCGCTTCTACCAGGCCTCGACCTCTGAGCTCTACGGAGCGACTCCCCCGCCGCAGTCGGAGACAACGCCGTTCTACCCCCGGTCCCCCTATGCGGCAGCCAAGCTCTACAGCTTCTGGATCACGAAGAACTACCGCGAGGCATACGACATGTTCGCGGTGAACGGCATCCTGTTCAATCACGAATCCCCCCGCCGCGGTGAAACTTTCGTAACCCGCAAGATCACGCGCGCCGTCGCGCGCATCAAGACAGGAGTCCAGAAAGACATCTACCTCGGCAACCTCGACTCCATCCGCGACTGGGGCTACGCCGCCGAGTACGTCGAGGGTATGTGGCGAATGCTGCAGGTCGACGAACCGGAAGACTTCGTGCTTGCCACCGGCGTCGGCTACACGATCAAGGACTTCCTCGAGACGGCGTTCGGCCACGTAGGACTCGACTGGCAGGAGTACGTCAAGTTCGACGAGCGCTACCTGCGCCCGACCGAGGTCGACGCACTGATCGGCGACCCGACGAAGGCGGGAGACAAGCTCGGCTGGACTCCCACGATCGATGGGAAGGAATTGGCCAAGCTCATGGTTGACGCCGACGTGGAAGCACTGGAGAAGGGCGCCGACTGGATCGACACCGTGAAGCTCGCGTCTTGGGGAACGAAGTGATTCGTTTCATCTCGCTTCGCTCGCTCAACGACCGGATGGGGCCTCGCTCGCTCAACGATCGAAGGAGAGCTTGATGATGGGGAGTGCGGCGGACGGAGTTGAGTACACACCTGGCGAACTCGACCGCGACGCGACGTTCTACGTTGCCGGGCACCGAGGACTCGTGGGGTCTGCGATCTGGCGCAAGCTCGAGGCATCCGGGTTCGAGAACATCGTCGGCAAGACATCCGCCGAACTTGACCTCAAGGATCGAGACGCGGTGTTCGCGTATGTGGGCGAGATCAAGCCGAAGTACGTGGTGCTGGCAGCTGCGAAGGTCGGCGGCATTCTGGCAAACTCGACCTACCCGGTCGATTTCTTGAGCGACAACATGCGCATTCAGACCAATGTGCTGGACGCCGCTCTCGCGAACGACGTCGAGCGCGTGCTGTTCCTCGGGTCGTCGTGCATCTACCCGAAGCTTGCCGAGCAGCCCATCCGCGAGGATTCGTTGCTTACTGGTCATCTCGAGCCTACAAATGACGCGTACGCGATCGCGAAGATCGCCGGCATCCTGCACACGCAGGCCGTACGCCGCCAGTACGGGCTGCCCTGGATCTCGGCCATGCCCACCAACCTCTATGGGCCGAACGACAACTTCTCGCCGAGGGGGTCGCACGTGCTGCCTGCGCTGATCCGCCGGTACGACGAGGCAGTCAAGTCGGGCGCGGCGACCGTGACCAACTGGGGCACGGGCACACCGCGCCGTGAGTTCCTGCACGCGGATGACATGGCGGACGCGTGCCTCCATCTGATGGAGCACTACGACGGACCCGACCAGGTCAACGTGGGCACAGGGTCGGATGTCACGATTCGCGAGATTTCGGAGACGATTGCATCCGTCACGGGCTTTCAGGGTGAGACGGAGTGGGACACATCCAAACCCGACGGCACACCGCAGAAGCTGTTGGACGTCTCCAAGCTCGCTGAGGCGGGGTGGACCGCTCAGATCTCCCTTGAGGAAGGCCTCGAGCGCACTGTGGCTTGGTATCACGACCACGTCGAGTCAATTCGCGAGTAGACGTGTTCAGGCACATCGTCCTCTTTCGCGTACACGACGATGTGTCCGGCGCCGAGCTGGAACGGACGGTTTCGGCTTTGCGGGCACTCGGCGATGAGATCGAGGCTGTGTCGTGGAACGTAGAAGTCTCGCTGGACTCGCGTAAGGGTCGGGTGATTGTGGAAGACACGGCATTCGCGGATGCTGCAGCCTTCGACCGCTTCCGCGCACATCCGGCACACATCGCCATCGCTGACTACATGGCGCGCATCTCGGATTGGTGGGTCGGTGACTATCACGCGCGCGACAACTGAGCGAAACACAGGAGTGGTATCTTCGCCTCCGGGTGGAATCGGGACCACGACGAAGGGCACTCTGTGACGGCTGACGTTCAGCACGGCACGAATGCAACAGGGCATCGCGCGCACGGCGAAGAAACTTCCGCGGGGCCGCGCCCCGTAACGACCTCAACAGGATCGGTCGTCATCCCTGCGAAGCGTGCCGACGCACGATGGCAGCTGCTCTTCAGCCGACGCTTGTGGATCAGTGACGCCATCGTGCTCATCTGGGTCGTGTTCGGCACTCAGATCTTCTGGTTCGGCACAGGCAACGCCGAACTCGCGCTCCTGCAAGACCACCGCTTCAGTGATGTTTCTTACTGGGCGCTCTCAACGATTCTCGTCGTGGTGTGGTTCTGGGCGCTCTCACTCGCCGACTCGCGCAGTCACCGCGTCATTGGTGCCGGGAGCGCGGAATACATCCGCATTGTCGACTCGAGCGTTCGACTGTTCGGAGTGATCGCGATCATCGCGTTCCTCTTCCAAATCAACATCGCCCGCGGCTTCCTCCTGATCAGCCTGCCCCTCGGTGTCGCGGTGCTCATTCTTGTGCGGTGGCTGTGGCGGCAGTGGCTGGTCGCCAAGCGCCGAAGCGGTTCGTATATGCACCGCGTCCTTCTGGTCGGGTCAGAAAGCTCGGTCGCCCAGATCGCGCACGAGCTGCAGCGAACGCCGCGCGCGGGCTACCTCGTGGCTGGCGCATGCGTGCCGAGCGGCAAAGTCGGAGACTCCCTCCCGGGAACCACGATCCCAGTCATGGGCAATGTCAATGCCGTTGAAAGAGCGCTGCTGGCAACCGGTGCCGACACGGTCGCGGTTACGAGCGCCGATGATCTTCCGCCCGCGAAGGTCAAGCAGATTTCGTGGGGTCTCGAGGCTGGCAAACAGCACCTTGTGATCGCCCCCAGCATCGCCGACATCGCTGGCCCTCGCATCCACATTCGTCCTGTATCCGGCCTCCCCTTGATTCACGTCGAGACCCCTCGGTTTTCGCTCGGTCAGCGAGTCACGAAGAGAGCGTTCGACCTCGTCGCATCCGTGCTGGGCGTCATTGTCATTAGCCCACTGCTGCTTCTGCTGACAGTGGCGATCATGCTGACCTCGACCGGGCCCGTGCTCTTCCGTCAGGAGCGTGTGGGTCGCGGGGGGAAGACGTTCAGGATGATCAAGTTCCGGTCGATGGTGCCCAACGCCGAACAGCTGCTCGAGAGGCTGCTGCAAGCGCAGCGCGACTCGGGTAACGAGGTGCTGTTCAAGATGAAGAATGACCCCCGCGTGACCCGGGTCGGGCGCTTCATGCGCAAGTACAGCCTCGACGAGCTTCCGCAGCTGTTCAACGTCATCGGCGGGTCGATGTCGC